>WNFS01001794.1_pt1 | contig 16071 bp, 18 predicted proteins | sample 5400141 | NCBI WGS metagenome assembly WNFS01 (sample SAMN13153358, study PRJNA577476) | soil metagenome | isolation source: 60 cm saprolite under Madrone tree | place: USA:California | collected 2016-06-14
CTGGCCAGAGGCGCGAACGTCAACGCTCAACTCACAGCCGCTTCCCCGATTGCGAAGGTCGCGCAAGACACCGGTGACCGCACCATGAGCGCCGGCGCGACCGCTTTCATGCGGGCCGCCCGCAGCGGCGACGTCGCAGTCATGAAGCTCTTGCTCGAGAACAAAGCCGACCCGAAACTCTCCAATAAGAACGGTCTCACCGCATTGAGCGTCGCGGCCGGCGTGAGCTGGAGTGACAAAATCAAGGGCAGCGATAGCGAAGCCCTTGAGGCCGTCAAGCTCTGCGCTGAACTCGGGCTCGATGTGAACGCCGCCATGGATAACGGCGATTCGGCTCTCCACGGCGCCGCCCTCCGCGGCGTGGATTCGATCGTGAAATTCCTCGTGGAAAAAGGCGCCAGACTCGACGCCGAGACCAAGGCCGGCCTGACCCCACTCGACATCGCCATGGGCAAAGTCCCCACCGGAGCCCCCCGCGACCCGCACCCCACAACGGTCACCCTGATCAAGGAACTGGGAGGCAAGCCTGGCGAACCAAAGAAACCGGAAGAGAAGAAGGCAGAACAAAAATAGAAATCTGACCAAGAGGTAATTCGGGGACAGACGCATAAATCACCTAATTACGAATCAACGGTCTTTTAACCGTAATTAGGTGATTTATGCGTCTGTCCCCGAATTACCTCCGATCCGCGGCTAAAATGTCCTTGAGGTCCCCTCGATGAAGATGATGCGCGTCCACATTACGCTTTGGGTCGTTCTGCTGATCATCGGTTTCCTTCTGGGATTTGTTCCTGAATACCTGAAGAACCGCGAACTTCAAACACAGTTGGAAAATCCAAAGAAGACGATCGATACCCTGAAACTACAGCTTCAGTTGGGCGACGTACGAGATGCCGCTGCACTCATGCTGTTGGAACTGTCCCGTCAGAATTACGGGCTGGCACGAGATCATTCGATGGACTACTACAACAAGCTCCACAACCTGATCAACGAAAGCCAGGACGAAAATCTGAAAAAGTCTTTAGCGGAGCTGTCGGCCACACAGAATTCGTTGACGACGAACCTGCTCACATCAACACCGAATTCATTGGCGGCCGCACAGCCGATTGTCTCGCGGACATTCGAGTTGACGAAGAACGTCAACAAGTAAAACATCACCTGTGGAGAGCCGCTCCGCAATCTTTGCAAACCAGCCAGAAAGGTGCTACCGTCGCCACAAATTCCTATGAATTTGACAGCAACCGCAATCGCGATTCTCGTTCTCCAATGGGTAAACGTGCCGCTTCCGAACACTCCACGCACGCCCGATGGAAATCCTAATCTCACGGCGCCTGTACCGAAAACTCCGGACGGCAAGCCGGACCTCACAGGGATTTGGAGAAACCCGGACGGCAAATACCTGGCGAACATCGCGGCCGCTGGAGTTCAGGTCCCCTTCCAGCCATGGGCGGAAGCGCTATACAAGGAACGGCAGGAAAACAACAGTAAGGACCGGCCTTCCGGGCGCTGCTTACCCCACGGAGTACCCGACATCATGCTCGTGCCGGCCACTCCTTTCAAGATCATCCAGACGCCGGGTGTTACCGTAATCCTTCACGAGAACCAGGGTCACTTTCGACAGATTTTTACGGATGGCCGCGGTTTCCCGAAGGAAACAAATCCGACATGGCTTGGCTATTCGATCGGCAAGTGGGAAGGCGACACGTTCGTCGTCGATAGCGTGGGTTTCAACGACCTGACGTACCTCGATGACGGCGGCCATCCGCACAGCGACGCGTATCATTCCATCGAACGCTTCCGGCGCAGCGACTTCGGGCACCTGGATTACGAAATCACCATCGATGATCCCAAAGCGTATACGCGAAGCTGGAAAGTCAGTATTCCGTTCGCACTGTTTCCCGACAACGAATTGATGGAATCCGTCTGCGAAAACGAACGGGACTTCGAGCATCTGGTCGGCAAGTAAAGGAGAGTAATGCGCACCGTTGGACTCGTTGTTGCCATAGTTCTGATGGCGAGCTGCGGCGCCGCAGCTCAATGGGTGAACCTGACACTGCCGAATACTCCGAGGACGCCCGATGGCAAACCAAACCTGACGGCGCCTGCGCCGAAGACACCGGATGGTAAGCCGGACTTGACCGGCATCTGGAGAGTATCGAGCGGTAAATACCTCCAAAACATCGCGGCGGATTTGGGAGAACCTCCCTTCCAGCCCTGGACAGCCGCTTTGTATAAGGAACGAGTCGATGTATTGGGGAAAGGCAGACCTTCAGAACGATGCATCCCTCACGGTATTCCGGATGGGATGGTGGTTCGAAACTCTCCTTTCAAGATCGTCCAGACACCGGGCGTTGTCGTGATCCTCTATGAGGAGTTCAATCACTTTCGGCAGATTTTCACCGACGGCCGCGGCTTTCCTCCGGAAACCACTGAAAGCTGGTTCGGATATTCCGTTGGCAAGTGGCAAGGCGATACGCTGGTCGCCGAGACCGTCGGTTTCAACGATAAGAGCTGGCTCGATGATCCCGGACATCCTCACAGCGAAGCCCTGCGCGTCACTGAACGGGTTCAGCGCCGGGACTTCGGACATATGGATATCCAGATCACGTTCGACGATCCGAAGGCATACACCAAACCCTGGACAGTGACCATACCCTTCGATTTGTACGCTGACACCGAGCTCATAGAAAGTATCTGTGAAAACGAAAAAGACCGTCCCCACATGGTGGGCAAATAGAGTTGCGGCAGTCCCCTTTTCAATACATGAATGACTGAGCTTCTGTATCCTCTGGATTCCTACCGCAAAGAGTTTTCCTCTCTGGTCGAGGGCACGGAGCAGAATAACGTTATTCTCTCGCGCACGGCGTTCTATCCGGGCGGCGGCGGCCAGCCATCCGACACGGGCGTCCTTATCTGGGGCTCTGAGCAGGCGCGCGTTGTTTCCGTGAAGCGAGATGGACTCGGTGTGATTCACATGCTGGAAGGGCCGCTACCGCCGCGCGGAACCGAGGTTCGGGGCGCGATCGACTGGGACCGAAGGTATGCCCTTATGCGCACGCACACGGCTCTGCACATTCTTTGCGGCGTGATCTTCCGGGACTTTGGAAGTCAGGTCACGGGCGGCAACATGGAACCGTTGAAAGCGAGAATGGACTTCGAGCTCGCGCAGCTCTCGCCGGACTTCTGTCAGGATATCGAGGCCCGGGTGAATCGCGAAATCGACGCTGCGCGTCCCATCAGTGTCCGTATCATCCCGCGAGAAGAAGCTTTCCAGATCGCCGACCTCATTCGCACGAAGATCAACCTTCTGCCCGAAGGCATTGCGGAAGTCCGCATCGTCCACATCGAAGGACTCGATCTTCAGGCCGACGGCGGTACACACGTAGCAAACACGAGCGAGGTCGGCCGCATCAAGGTTGTCGGCTATGAGAACAAGGGCAAGATCAACAAGCGTCTTCGTATCACGGTTGACTGACACCGGCTTGATTTTTGCCGGCGTGCTGTTCATCTATCTTCTGCTGCCAACGAAGAATTACTACTGGGATGGCATCGGGTTGTCGAATGCCATTGAGCATTCGGAAACTCAACCGCTGCTCCATCAGAACCACCTGCTATATGGCCCACTGGGATTTGTCGCATGGCGTACGACTCTAGGCGTATTGCCTGGGGTACGGGCGCTCGATCTGCTGCAAGTCATCAATTCGTTTTTCGGAGCCGCGGCTGTGGCTGTCTTTTATCACGTGCTCCTCCGTACCTTCGGATCATCGTACGTCGCCGCATGCCTCTCGCTGGCGCTGGCGTTTTCAGCGACCTGGTGGAAATTCTCCACCGACGCCGATAGCTACATTCCCAGCATCTTTTTCGTTCTTCTTGCACTACTTCTGGTATCCCCGGGCAGGAAGACCCACCCTGTCATTCTCGGTTGTGTTCAGGCATGCGCGATGCTGTTACATCAACTGGCCGCGTTCTCTGTGCCTGTTTTGATCCTGGCGCTTTGGTGGAAAGAACCCAATCAGACCTCCCGACAGAAAATTGTTGCGATTCTGCAATACTCCATCACGGCAGCAGTGATTACCGTCGGCTTCTATTCCGCCGCTTACATTGCGCAGTCCGGAACATTTCATCTGGCGCCCTTCTCGCAGTGGGTCACTTCGTATTCGCAGGATGCCGGCTTCTCTTTTTCCATTTGGACAAATTTAGTCACCTCGATTGCCGGACACGTGAAACTGGTTGTTGGTGGACGCCTCGCGCTTGTGCGAGCGGTATGGAATCCATTTCTGGCACTGACGACTGCAAGCCTTATTGCGCTGGCCACGATTCTTGCGATCCGTTTGCGAAGGGCCAAACTCAAACTGCATAGCGGAGATCCCGGCATCGCCCGAACGACGATGATGACGCTGGTGTGGATCGGCATTTATGCCGCGTTTCTCCTCGTCTGGCTTCCCCACAATACGTTTTACCGGCTGTTCTATTTACCTGCCCTGCTGATGCTTGCAGCGACCTTCATACCCGTCGCGCCCGAACGCCACTATCGCCTGGCGCTCGCGGTGGCCATTCTGTTTCTCTGGAACCTTGGCTTTCACATCTATCCGTACGCGCAATCCGTAGCCAATCCGACACTGGAGATTGCGAGCAGACTCCAGAAGTCATGGCCCGCAGGCACGGTTGTGTATTGGGATGTCCATGCCGCCGACAATCGGACGATTCAGTACTTCAACCCGCAGGTGAAGTGGAAGGAACTATGGGAACGCGCGTGGATTGGAGATATCGAGCAGACGATGGATGCTGCGTATGCAACCGGCAAGCGCCTCTGGTTTGACCTGGCTGCGCTGGAACGATTCACTGCCGACGACCAGGAATTCAGCGCATGGTTGAAAACGAATTGCCAGCTGGGTCCCAGACGTGAATTCACGGATGGGAACCACAAGATCGGATTTGTGCAACTGATACCGAGAAACGTGCAATGATGCTGGGCAAGCCGAAAACCTAGTCCACAGTCTGATCTCACCTCGTCATAGCTCCTTTTGGAAGAAAGCGTGCAGCCAATCTCCTATCGCTCCTCCGTCAAGGAAGTGGGCGTTTTGCGTCAACAAAGTAGAAATTCTTCCGGAACCGGCAGGAGCCCTTCCGCTAACTACAACCAAGGCTTGAGGTTATTTCGCAGCTCATTTTTGGTCTGTCACGTGCCAAAGCAGCCAGAGTATGAATCTGCGCGGAAAGGTAAACATGGACACTGCAAACTCGGAGACAGCGACAAGACGACGACTCTTCGGCGGCGAAGCCGGTATGGGCATGTTGGAAATGACCTTCGTGCTTCTGATCGCTGGAGTTCTGTCTGCTGTCGCCCTGCCCGCAACCAAGACGGCGTTGGCTGCCTATAAGCTGAATTCGGCCGTGTCGTCCGCAACCGGCGCGATCCAGGCCGCGCGTTATCAGGCCATCATGCAGGGTTATCACCACAGAATCACATTTACTCAGGGCAGCGACAGCTACCAGATTTTGAGCAAGGTGCCTCCCGCGACGACTTTTTCCAACGTCGGCGGTTCCGTTCTATGGACGACAACAACTGGCATCTCGATGACGCCGACGACGACATTGGAGTTTTTTCCCGGCGGAACAGTTCAGGCGACAACGGGCACGCTGAGTTTCACAATCACTAATGGATCAACGACAAAAACAGTCACAGTTTCGGGGGTGGGTGATGTCACAGTCACTTAATAATCTCGGAAAAGGCTTTACTCTGATCGAGGTCGCGGTCGCGACTTTTGTCCTTTCAGTAGGCTTGCTCTCGGCAGCTTTCCTGGTCGCGAAGATGATGACCGGATCTGTGCGGTCCAAGGACATGAGTACGGCCGCGGTGTTGACTTCTGAAAAGTTAGAAGACCTCAACCGATGGGATAATGACGATCCGCACATCTGTCTCCCGACCGGAAGCGCCACGATCGGCAGCTTAACAAGCGATATTACGCAAACGACGGCCTGTCCCGGCGGAGCATCAGCCAGTGTGAACTACTACGATGATGTTTTCCCCAGCGTGACGAACGGCACTGCCGTCTGCGCGGACGCCTCGGACGGTTGTTTCGCTGAAACAGTGTCTTCGGTTTCCGGAACATCGACAACGTATACGACGACGGTTCACTCTCCGAACGGCATTGTCCAGGCCTCGAACAGCACGAGTCCTCCGTCAGGACGAACATTTCATCGCCGCTGGGTCATCGAAGGGAATACACCCGCGACCGGCGTTCGGCGAATCACCGTTCTTATTACAGACTCGAGCGAGAAGCCGCCGATGACCTTTCAAATGAGCATAGTGAGGCCATGAAAAAAATGAAACCAGTCCCGCCGTGTTCACACCGTTCAGCCGGATTTTCACTGCTGGAAATAATGCTGGCGATGGGAATGTTTTTAACGATCACGAGTGCAGCCTTCACCTTGTTCTCCAAGGAACAGACCGCGTTCCTGCGGCAACAAGGCCTGGTGGGCATCAACATCGCGTTGCGTAATGCGACGGCGCAACTTCAAATGGATATTTCGAATGCCGGTACGGCCTATTTCCAGGGATCGAACATTCCGGCATGGCCGGTGGGCGTCACGATAATGAACAATGTCGTCGCGTCGGGAACATCCTGTTACAACACGACCACCTTTAGTTATACAGCCAGTTGTTTCGACAAAGTCAACATCATTGCCGGCGCGGATCCAGCCACGTTTCCCCCGGTCAACAGCACGGACAGCACCGGCGGGGCCGCAGTGACCAATTGCTCCGACACATCCTCGGGGACTGCGTATGCTCAAGCGGCAGCGGGTTTGACGCTCGCTCAGACGGCGGCAAAATACGCGACCGGTGATCAGGTGCTGTTCCTCTCATCGAGCGCCAAGACCATGACTTCCGTGAAGCTAACCGCCAACCCCGCCGTCGTAGGCAGCGCGGTGAGGTTCACTTTCAACGCAACGCGGGCCAACGGGACCAACACGCTGGCCAACGATCCTCTGGATATCACCGCATGCGACGATCTGACGTGTCCGGCACCCAATAATTTCGGAGCTCAGTTTTGCGGCGGCGACTGGATCATCAAGCTGGCTCCAGTCAGTTATCAGGTCGATTCATCGAATTCCGGGAATCCGAAATTGACCAGAACGATAAACGGGGCGACATCGACGGTGATGGATCAGATCATCGGGTTCAAGGTAGGCGCAACGATTTGGAACAAGGCTACGGATACCGTCAATACAGAGTACGAGTACGACGCGTCGAAGTATAAGAACAATGCGACGGGAGATCAGGCCTGGAATTTTACGCTCGTCCGTTCCCTGCGGATCTCGCTGATCGCACGAACTACACCCAATAACAATCCCGACTATCGCTTCCGAAATCTTTTCGATAAGGGTCCGTATCAGGTTGAAGGCATGTCGATCGTGGTCAATCCACGCAACATGAGCATGAACGACTGAAGGAACAATCAATGAATAATAAGTCTTTCCTGACCTCACACCAGAACGAGCGCGGCGTGGCGCTGGTTATCACGCTGCTGCTGCTTTCCCTCTCGACTGCGCTGGGACTGGTGATGTACCTTTCCGTGAGTTCAGACCTGTTCATTACCGGATACTACCGGAACTTTCGCGGCGGTTTTTACGCCGCGGATTCCGGATTAAACGTCGCGCGCGCTCAATTGACGAATCAGGTCGTCCTGCAGGTGCCGTCAACTTTTGCTGTACCGCCGCTTGCGGATCCCAATCTGGTGGCGTCGACTGCAACGACTTTCTTGAGCACCCAGTACACGAACTACACTTCCTTGCGGGCAGGATATGCGGCTTCTTCCTGGCCGGAGAGTTTCAAGCTCTCGAATGCGACCTTCACTTTGGCAACCGGTTCGCCGACTGTAACTTCCCGTGATGCCAGTAACAATCCCACGGGATACAGCTACGTCTACAACTACACCTTGACGTCAACCGGTCAATCTCAAGCCACACAGCAGGCGACGGTTTCCGAAAAAGGAAGTATGACGTTCAACATTACGGGCGCTGCCAACACGACGAACGTGAGTTTCGCTGCGTTCGGCGCGTTCATCGACAACTATCCTCCGTGCCTCGGTCCGCTCGTTCCCGGAACCATGACCGGCCCGATGTTTACAAATGGCGCATGGCAGTTCACGACAGGTTCCTATATCTTCACAGATGCCGTCGGACAGGCGAACACCAAAGCGGACTACTGGTTCGGTTCGAGTTGTTATCAATCTGCGACCTCCAGCTACAAGGTCGGCAGCCAAACTATCAAACCCAGTTTCCAGGGAGGTTTCAATCTCGGACAGCCTACCGTGCCGTTGCCGGTTAACGATTTTAGTCAGAAGCGCGCGGTTCTGGATGGCCTGGGCACGAATATCACGAACCCTACAAATGTAGAGCTCAACGCCACACTGAAAAAGGTTGACGGAAGCGCTTACCCGGCTGGAGGTACGACGTCGGGGGTATTCGTTAACTATGCGACCGTCGGCAGCGCCAGCGTCATGGCCGGCGGTGGTATTTATGTTGAAGGGGATGCCGCGGTCACGATGTCGCCAAGCGGATCATCGGCGCAGGTATACACTGTTGTGAATAATTCAACGACGACGACCATCACCGTCGATCCCCTCGCCACGCCACCCGGAGGGTGGAATTGCCCGACCGGCACGGTCGGTACGACCACCATCACATCAGGTGCGTCCACCAGAAATATTTGCTCGGTCCCGATGAACAATCTGACATCCCAACCGGCGACCATGCTTTACGTCAACGGCAACATCACAAGCTTGAAAGGGCCAGGTCCCGGGCAAGGAGCAATACAGGATGGCGCGCAGATCATGATCACTGCCAAGAATGACGTTACTGCGACCGGTGATCTGCTCTACAAAACTGAGCCCGTGACGACAACCCAGAATCAGATCGTGCCCGGCACAAGTCCGGCATGCTGCAACGGTTCACCTGTCGCGACGTTGATTCCAGGTAACGACAAGAATCAAGTCCTCGGGATTTTCACAACCGGCGGAAACTTTAATCTTAAAGTCGCTACCGCCGGCAGCAATATTCAGGTCGACGGCAGTATCGCCACGATCCGTCAGGGCGGTACCGGCGGCTTCAAGGTCACAGGCGCAGCGATCAACACATTCAATAACGTCGGCGGCCAGATTCAGAATTCCATCTATTCCGCAAATATGCAAACGCAGAACACCTTCTTCGACCGCCGCTTCACAAACAGACCCGGTTTTGCCCCTCCATGGTTCCCTTCGACGACGGTGACGCAAGGCGGAGCGCTGGCGACAAATGTCACTTCGTCGGTACAAAGAGTACAGTGGCTGAATCAGACAATCGTCCAATAGCGAACGCGGGCTAAAGCCCGCGACTACATTGGGAACATCCTCTTCAAATGTAGTCGCGGGCTTTAGCCCGCCTTCGTCCAATTTCAAATCTTCCTCCTGCTGGGGTAGAATCTCGTTTCCGAATCCCAGTTTCGAGGAGGATCTATGCGCCGAGCGATAACGAATCAATGGGGACTCGTCTTCGTGGCCGGACTGCTGGTGTTTGGCCTGCTTCTGATCGCGGCGCGGTCAACGCCGGTTGTAGCGCAGGCACAGGCAGGCGTGACGGTTTTCGAAGGGGCAAGGCTCATTGTCGGCGATGGGACCGCGCCGATCGATAACGCGGCCTTCATCAGTTGGGCGCACCACCTCGAGATGGAGGACATGGTGGCGTCGGGCATGACGCCGGCCCAGGTCATCGTGGCCGCCACGCGCAACGCGGCAGAGTTCATGAAACTGACCGACGCCGGCACGGTCGCGGCGGGCAAGAGCGCGGATTTCCTCGTGCTCGACGCGAATCCGCTGGACGACATCAAGAACACGCGTCGAATTGCCGATGTCTATCTCCGCGGGACGACTGTCGACCGCGCCGCTGTGCGGGCGCGCATGATGGGCAAGTCGGAGTAAGACTCTAGAAGTAGCGGCGTGAAAGCAAAGCTTCTGATATCGCTGGTTGTCATACTGTTGTGGACAGGGATGTCCACAACGCCCGCGCTTGCCGGCGAAATTGTTGTGGCTGCCGCCTCGGACCTGAGTTTCCCGATAAAAGAAATCATCGCGGAGTTCGAGAAGCAGACCGGCCATACCGTTAAATTGACTCTCGGGTCATCGGGAAACTTTCAAGCTCAGATCGTTAATGGAGCCCCGTTCGATGTCTACCTTTCGGCCGACATCGATTACGTACGCCAATTGGACCAACGGGGTCTGGTGGAGCCGGGTACGATCTACGTCTATGCGGTCGGGCGTCTCGTTGTGTGGGTTCCCAACGGATCGGCCCTCGATGTGGAGAAACTTGGCATCCGGACACTCGTCCAGCCCGCGGCCAGGCGCATCGCGATCGCAAATCCAACGGTGGCCCCATACGGGCGGGCTGCCGTGGCGGCCATGCGGCACTACAACGTCTACGACCAGGTTTCGTCCCGCCTGGTCCTCGGAGAAAACGTCGCACAGGCCGCACAGTTCGTCTCTTCAGGTGCAGCAAACGTCGGGTTGATCGCGCACTCCATGGCTCTGTCCGACCCGATGCGCTCTGCGGGCCGGTACTGGGAAGTTCCGCTTGATGCGTATCCGAGACTCGACCAGGCCATGGCCATCTTGAAACGGGCCCGCAATGCCGGCCATATCGAAGCAGCCCGCGCATTTCACGCCTGGTTCCGAAACGAAAAGTCTCGTGCCATCTTGAAAAAGTACGGTTTTTCTCTGCCAAAGTAGATCGCTGCCTATAATCGCAGTTGCATGTCTTCTCAGATTTCAGTCAGCCATCTCTCGAAATTCTATGAGGTGCACCAGAAGGAGCCCGGCTTTCTGGGGTCCTTGCGCGCGTTTATCAGGCGCCGTTACCAGACCGTACGAGCTGTGGACGACATTTCTTTTGAAATCGGGGAAGGTGAGGTCGTTGGCTTTCTGGGGCCAAATGGCGCCGGCAAGACCACCACTCTGAAAGTTCTGTCGGGTTTGCTATATCCGACCGCCGGCGATGTTACGGTTTGCGGATTTCGTTCCTTCGATCGGCAAAACGAGTTCCTGCGTCAGATCACGCTGGTCATGGGGCAGAAAAACCAGCTTATCTGGTACTTGCCGGCTCTGGAATCGTTTGAGGTCAACCGGGCCATATACGAAATCCCGCGCGCCGACTACCAGGCTGTGTTGAAAGAGTTGACGGACCTGCTCGACCTGGAACCCGTCCTGGGGAAACAGGTACGAAAGCTTTCCCTGGGCGAACGCATGAAATGCGAACTTGCAGCGGCGTTGCTTCACAGGCCGCGCGTCCTGTTTCTGGACGAACCGACAATCGGCCTCGACGTCACGATGCAGGCGCGCGTGCGCGAATTTCTGACGGAGTACAACCGTCGCCACGGCGCCACAATCCTTCTGACGAGTCACTACATGGCCGACGTGGTGGCCCTCTGCAAACGAATCTTCGTCATCGATCGCGGCCATCTCGTTTACGACGGTGAGCTCGATGCGCTGGTCGAGCGGGTGTCTCCTTTCAAATATGTCCGAATCGTGACGCAACGGCCCCTGGACGCGGCCTCGCTGGCCCGATTTGGTGAAGTGCGTTCAGTGGACTCGTTCGAAGCGACGCTCATCGTGCCGCGGGATCGTACTTCGGCTGTCGCCGCTCAGTTGTTCCAGTCGCTTCCTATCGAAGACGTGACGATTGAAGACCCGGATGTGGAAGAGATCATCGGCCGCATCTTTACGGAAAAGATTTTATCGCCATGAGCTTCCGAAAATTCCTCGTCGAATTCCGGGCTGCCTGGTTCCTGGCTATCGAATATCGGATTTCCGTGTTCATCTGGATCATCGCCATCGTTTTGCCATTGATCATGTTGGCCGCATGGTTATCGATTGCCCAAAGCGGATCGGTGGGCAATTTCGATCGCGGAGCGTTCATTAGTTATTACCTGGCTGCTGTTATTGTGCGTAACATGACGGGCGTCTGGTTCATCTGGGAAATGGATCGCGATATCAGGTTGGGCGAATTATCGTTCAGGCTCCTGCGACCAATGAATCCGATCATCCATTACATGGCTTTGAGCCTGTCGTCCAAGCCGCTGCGGGTTGTGCTGCTTGTACCCGCTACTATCTTGGTTCTTTTGTATGTGCCCGGGGTTCAACTGACGGAAAGTCCGACGCTTTGGATTATCTTTATGCTCTCGCTCGCCGGTTCGTGGGCCATCCTTTTTCTGACGCAATACATCATCGGGTTGTTTGGCTTCTGGATCACGCAATCGCTGAGTCTGAATGATGTTTGGTTCGGTGCGTACTCCCTCTGCTCGGGCTATCTCATACCTCTGACTCTGTTGCCGCCTCCGCTCAGACAAGCCTTCGAGGTCCTGCCGTTCCAGTACACGATGTCGTTCCCGATAAATGTGCTGAGGAATCAACTCACGGCAGGTCAGGCTTTCGGGCGTCTTTTGATTCAGTGGGTTTGGGTTCTTGTGTTTTACAGCGCGTATCGATTCGTATGGTTGCGCGGGCTGAAGCGTTATAGCGCAGTCGGAGCTTAGCAGGCTGCGGAAAAATATTCCAAAGAGAACCGAAAGCCGCGTCGTCATTGGCGGGCCGCCTATTGGAATTTTCGAGGCCTCTCCAGCGGATACGTAGCCGTGGGCTTTATGCCCGCGTTCTAGCACAATTAAGAAATTCTTCTGGCGGTACTTGAACGCGGGCATAAAGCCCACGGCTACGTGCATTCCAGAACATTCTGGCTATTTTGGACACGCTGCCGCCAGAAACGAATGTTGCTTTGTGACAAACTCATGAGGTTTGATCACAAACTCATGAGGCTTCGTCACGAACTCATGAGGTTTGATCACAAACTCATGAGGCTTCGTCGCGAACTCATGAGGTTTGGTCACAAACTCATGAGCCTTCGTCACAAACTCATGAGGCTTCGTCGCGAACTCATGAGGCTTGGTCACAAACTCATGAGGTTTGGTCACAAACTCATGAGGCTTGGTCACAAACTCATGAGGCTTGGTCACAAACTCATGAGGCTTCGTCACAAACTCATGAGGCTTCGTCACAAACTCATGAGGCTTGGTCACGAACTCATGAGGCTTGGTCACGAACTCATGTCGCTTTGTGATGAAGTGATGTTGCTTCGTGACGTCAAAACATTTGTTCGTTGCAAAACAAACTCCGAATGACGCGAACTTAGGTACGATCGCGACGACAACAGTTTTGTCGAATTGCGAACGAGGAATGCGCGTTCTTCATTCTCCTGTCAAAACTAAGATTCGATTTTGGATCCAGTAGCAGAATTGTTGACGGCATCTGCAACATTATCGACACCGGCGGTCTAATGACCGCCGGTATTGCGTTGATTCCAGAAAAAACCGGCGCTCATAGAGCGCCGCTACAGTGCTCGATCCAGTTTTTCCGCATCCTGCTAAAGTTAGAGGTCCATGAGAAAGTATTGGAATCTGATGGCAGTTTACTACCGCAGCTCCCTGCTGGTGCAAATGGAGTATCGGGCGAATTTCTGGTCGTCGATTGCAATAAGCCTGATGTGGCCGGTGTGGCATGTCCTCGCAATCGCCATCTTCTTCTACCATCGTCCCACGCTCGGCGGCTGGTCGTTTAATGAAGTCCTGCTGGTAGTCGGTCTCTTCGATATCTTCTCCGGAATCATGGAATTAATACTGGTTCCGAACGTTCGGCAGGTGGTCGATCACATCCAAAAAGGCACCCTGGATTTCGTGCTCCTGAAGCCGGCGGACAGCCAGTTTCTCGCAACAGCCACCGCGTGTTCCCCGCTTCGTGTGCTGGACATCGTTTTGGGTTTTGGCTTCATCGCCGCGGGCCTGTACCGCCTCGGCCGCGTGCCTACAGGAGCGGAGTTCCTGACCTTCTCTCTGATGTTGCCCGCCGGTTTCGTGATCATCTATTCAATGTGGCTTCTGCTGACCACGCTGGCTTTCTGGTGGGTCAGGGTCGATAACTTCACGGAGTTGTTCAACAGTTTCTACGAGGCGGGGCGTTTCCCGATCTCCGTTTACACGGGTTGGGTTCGCTTTGTCCTCACCTTCGTTGTTCCCATTGCTTTTCTCACCACGTTCCCTGCCGCGACCCTTCTGGGAAGACTGTCGCTCGGCTATGTAGCGGGAGCAATGTTCATGGCAGCCGGCCTTCTATACGCATCCAATCGATTCTGGAAATACGCGATTCGTTTTTACTCGAGCGCGAGCAGCTAGGCGAAACTTTTGTGACAATCAAACGGTGGTTCAAGAATTTGTTTCCTTCCTCCGTTGCGAAAGTCAGGGAAGAGAAATATGGTTGTCGCATGCTTTCGGCACGCAACGTCGCAGATACAGAAGCGCGGGCAATCACTGCAAGAGTTCAGGAGTTAGGCCCCTGGTTTCACAACTACGAAATCGCGTCCGGTATCTGGACCAATTCATCTGGCCGATTTCCGGGTATCGAATATCCGCTGGGAAGATGGCGGCTGATTGAACCACTTTTGCCGGATGTAAAAGGTACGTCATGTCTTGACGTCGGTTGCAGTTCGGGTTTCTTTTCCTTGAAATTGAAGGAACTCGGCGCGGCGTATGTGCTCGGAATAGACTTCGAACAGCAGCCCCAGGCCATTGAACAGGCGCAATTCGCCGCCCGCACTCTCGGTCTGGACGTCGATTTTCGTATTATGTCTGCATACGACCTGGCAACACTGGCCAGAAAATTCGACGTGATCTTGTTTATGGGTCTCTTCTACCATCTCCGCCATCCGTTAGTGGCGTTGGAGGCTGCTCACGCCGTTTGTGCGGGTAGCATGATTTTCCAGACGATCACGATGCCGCACAAGAAGAAATTGTCTGAGCTGGATCCTGCGACGATCGCCAATGTTCATCGGGATTCATCGACGATGTCCGACGACCGTTTTCCGGCCCTGCGCTTCGTCGAGGGGACGCTGGACGGCGATGTGACTTGCTGGTTCATTCCGAATTTGCAAGCCGTCGCGGCGATGCTCCGTTCGTGTGGTTTCCAGCCAGGTCAAGTGACCTTCACGACCGAAAAGGAGATCATCGTCAGCTGCACGCTCGTCAAATGATCGACATGCGCTTTACGCTTCCAAGGGGTTTGGTGGATACTCTGCAATCACTACGATGGAAAGATGCCACACGATTTGGAGAAGTGGCGCGATGTAGCGGACGCCAATGGTGGGCTGGACCTGACCACAATGAAGCCATCGGAGGCCGACACACTAGTGACGGCGCTGCGTCACACGGCCGAGCGCGAGCTTCCCCGGTTGGCGGATACCGATCCGGCCTCCGAAGACGGGTCCTACCGCATCGGCCTGCTCAAGCTACTGGAGGTCACTTAGTATTTCAAGAGGTTGAAAGACTGAAAAGCCATGACTATACCAACTTTGATTCTTGCCGCTGTTTTGTCCGCTCAACTGGTGTCACTCGATGTGAAGGAGATGGATCTGAGCGACTTTGCTCGGTTCATGGCGGAAACAGCCAATATGAATGTCGTGCTCCATCCCACCGTACAGGGGAAAGTGAACCTGATGGTCAAGGATGCTCCATGGGAGCAGGTTCTGGATTTAGTCTTGAAGAACCACGGACTCGCAAAGGAAATTGAAGGCAACACGATACGGATCGCACCGGCTGCGAGCTTTGCCGGAACACTGCAAACGCGTATCTATTTCCTGCATTACGCGAGAGCCGAGGATATGGCCGTCGTGATCTCGAAGATGCTTTCACCCGGCAGTTCGGTCGTCGTCTATCCACCCCTGAACGCGCTCATCGTCAGGGATGTCGCGCCTCCTTCCCAACTCCCTCGTGAATAATCAGGCCGGCCGGGATCCAGCCCGAAAGATGTCCGAAAGGCAAGTCTTCCGTTAGCGGACTGCTTGCTTCGGATCTAACTGGCGTTCCCGTCTCGGCAATTGTATTCTGGCTGAGCAATGGCGGACTCACGTTCAGAGCAGAGCGTGCGGAACACATTGATCGAATCGATTCTGGTTACCTTCACCAGTCTCGCACTATTCCTTCCGTTTCTTTCACTG
>WNFS01009343.1_pt1 | contig 16060 bp, 17 predicted proteins | sample 5400141 | NCBI WGS metagenome assembly WNFS01 (sample SAMN13153358, study PRJNA577476) | soil metagenome | isolation source: 60 cm saprolite under Madrone tree | place: USA:California | collected 2016-06-14
TTCAATCAGCTCAGACATCGTCGACCTGGTAAAGATCATTGATGCCAGTGGCCTGGACTATCGGTTGACCGCCGCCGGCACAATCATAGAGGCGGATTGGAACCAGCTAATGGATGTAGCTCGGAAATGCCACGCCGAGATGCGCCAGAAGACCGATCGAGTGATCACCTTCATGAAAATAGATGACTACGCTGATCGCTCTGGAAGGTTGAACGGGGCTATTGCCTCCGTCGAGGGGAAACTCGGCAAACCCGTAAAGAAGTGAGAAACCCTTTCACCGCGATGCGATCAACTCGGGAACCCTCGAAAGTGTTTGGTAATCTTCGTCAGTTAAGCGCAGGGAAGCCGCCGCGACGTTCCGCTGAAGATGTTCGATCGAGGAAGTCCCTGGGATGGGCAGCATAATGGGAGATCGATACAGGAGCCAGGCCAGCGCTATCTGCGTTGGGCTCGCGCTGTGTGCCTGCGCGATTCGGTTAAGCACTTCGCCGGCAACTTTACCTGCTCCCAGCGGATACCAAGGAATGAAAGCAATTCCATTGCGTTCACAATAATCCACTACGTAGTCCCATTCGCGGTCCGCAAAACTATAGCGGTTCTGGACGGACACGATAGGGACAATTTTGCGTGCTCGCTCGATATGCTCTTGGGTGACGTTGGACAGTGCGACCTGGCGAATCTTCCCTTCGTCTCGCAGCTGAGCCAAAGTTTCCACAGATACCTCAAACGACGCAGCGGGATCCGGAATATGCAATTGACAAACGTCGATGCGGTCTAATCGCAGCCTCTTGAGGCTTCCCTCAACCGCGCTGCGAAGGTGTGCGGGGGTTGCATCGTGGGTCCACTGATTCGGGCCGGGACGGTTCCAGCCACCTTTGGTGGCAATTACAAGGCCAGCCGGATAAGGAAACAACGCTTCGGCAATCAGCTCCTCGCTGACGTTAGGGCCGTAGGAATCCGCAGTGTCGATGAAATTGATATCAAGCTCCACAGCCCGGCGAAGAACCGCTAACGCGCCTTTGCGATCTTTTGGGCGTCCCCAGATGCCTTCGCCGGTAAGCCGCATCGCCCCGAAGCCGAGACGATGCACGGAAATTTCCTTGCCCAGCGAAACATTTCCAGTCGTATTCGCAGAAAGTTCTTTGTTGTTCACGATCGTCCTCCAAAATTGTTCTTTTCATTTCATCTCATCTCATCTCAGGCTAACGCTCCGGGTCTTATCCCTTTTCGTTGTTTGATTCAAGATCATGTGCACACCGTTCAGGTGGCTAGCTCCTGCCAGAATCAAGCCCGCACCTGGAAAGACGCAACGTATAGGGTCCGAATTATTTTTTCCCACTCAGCGAGCGAATGTGCGCTACGAGGGAATGAACTTGATCCTCGCTGAGCGAATTCTTGAAGGGAGGCATTCCCCCTTTACCATCGGAAATGATTTGAGCAAGTTGCGAATCGGGCAACTTCTGGACTGCCGGTGAGCGAAGGTCCGGAACGTTCATGCTCTTTCCGACCTCGGAGCCACCTCCGTCTTGACCGTGGCACATCGCGCATTTCGTCCGGAACGTGGCACTGCCGGCGGCGCTGTCTGGACCCGGGTTAGCTCGCGCAATCGAACCGACAAAAAGCGTGACGCCAACAAAAAGCATCAGCAGAATCGTAGAGGCAAACATCACATGTCGTTCAGTCTTATTTTGTGTCATGACTCTTCCTTCCCATCTCCGAGGGACTGGCTTTGCGGTTTCGACTTCATCTTCCACATTGGTCAAAAGCCACGCCTTGTACCATTTCGCGAGGAGAACCGAGTATTCGGCAAGATGTTGGCAGCAAGGAGATTACGAGGGTAAGCAGAGAAACTTGACATTCAGCTGACGATAGTCAGCTGTCGAATCCGTTGGACACTGTCAGTCTGTTGAAAACGGATTGCACTCGCTGTAAGTGAATTCTGCCAACATGCTTTCCGGGAAAAACACTCTGTCACATGGTCGGGCGGACCAACTGGAGACAGTAGAATACTTTTTCGGAGCGCGCATTTCACTGATGCACTTTCCGCCTTGATCTCAGAAAACGACGCCAGGCACCAATCTCCGGAATCCAAGCTACCTCGTAGATCAGTTCCTGTTCTTCAGCTGCGTATTCCTGTTCATTCCACACCAAGCGATGTTGCGTTTCCCAGTGCACGTCGACTCTTGTCGGCAACACCGCAACGTGAATGGCTGGCGCATGACTGGCTGTTGTGTATGTCATTTTCAACCTCCCGCGCTGGAACTTCCAAAGTTCATCGTTTATCACCGAAGTTCCAGACACTTCCTTTGCATTCCGGATTCCATTCGACAGTGTCCTCGACCATAAGCCGCGGTTGCCGCGCGGGTGCAAAGACTGCCTAAGCGCCACTGTTAACAGCAGCATTCCTTTATCCGGTGGAAATGGAGTACGTGCCAGGCGGCGGACACGGGTGTCAGCCGGTAGGCATCAAGCGGTCCCACAATTTTCCCCAGGCGCCGGGCCTCGCTTAACACACGTCTTTTCAAGCTCTCCTCTGCAAATCGACGTTTTTTCGGTTGGCTGCAAAGTTGCACGTTAAATCGGTTAAGTGAGGTTGCCTCACTGTCCTCACTCATCACAGAAGGAGAGAACAATGGTTTCCAACACTCGCACTTCCCTCGGCCTGGCCGTTGCCCTGTCCCTGGTCCCTGTTATGAATCTGCGCGCCCAAAATCCTCCAGCCCCGAGCGTGCCGGTCAAGTCGAGCTACCAGTTCCCGGTGGCGGAGGAAGACTTTCAATCATTTTTCAAGCGGATCAGCGCGGACAAGCCGGGCGTTCGCAAACGGCAAATGGACTTGCTGAATGAGCGCTACGATCTGAGCGACCGGCCCGACCCAAATGCCAAGATGAGTCGCGGGAAGCCTGTCCAGATGGGTGTGCGCGTCAAGTTGCAGGGCGGGGTTACTTGGGATCAGCTTTCCGCCATGAGCCCTGAGGAAATTCGGGCAAAGGGATTGTTTCCCGCGGGTTTCCTGCCGTTGCCCCATCCGAAGAACGAGGAAGGGGGAATGGTGTTTCCGCATTTCGCGATTGACGAAGTGAAGAAGCAAACGGGAAGAGACCTCGCGCGTTTTGACGTTGACTTCGACATACCGGATCACTTCCTGCCGGAATTTCCTGCAGGCATTTATCTGACGACACGACCGGACCTGGGCGATGTCTCTCAGGGAAAGATGGTGACCACCAGCAACTTCTACGAGATATTCAACGGCATCCTGAATCCCAAACAGTTGGAAGGATTGCGGTTGTTGTTGACGCCATTCCCGCAACAACAGTTCAACGCGACCGCGGATCGCCGCAGCGAACATCCGAGTCTGGGAGTGGCATGCCTTGATTGCCACCAGAATGGCCACACCAACAGCGCAACGCACCAGGCAGGGGACGTTCGTCCCCAGGAAGTGCGCCATCGGATCAAAACGACGACCCTCCGGGGTGTCAACATTCAGCAGCTTTTCGGCTCGCAGCGCGCTCTGAAAACCGTGGAGGACTTCACGCAATTTGAACAGCGCGCGGCCTACTTCGACGGAGACCCGGTCATCGCCACCAAGAAAGGCGTCAACATTCTCGAACGCGGCAGCCAGGTTCACGACATGGCGGAATTTCAGGAGATTCTCGATTTCCCACCCGCGCCCAAGCTCGACGTTTTCGGAAAGCTCGACCCGAAAAAAGCAACGCCGCAGGAACTCCACGGCCAGGAAGTTTTCTTCGGCAAGGGACAATGCTCCACTTGCCATAACGCTCCTGTTTACACCGACAACCTGATGCACGACTTGCACGTCGAGCGGTTCTATAAGGCGCAAGTCATTAACGGATTGATCGCGCCTTCGGGCGGGGACGGACCGCTCAAAACTCAAGTCCTGCGAGGCGTCAAGGATATGCCGACTTACCTTCATGACGGACGTCTGATGACGCTGGATGACTCCGTGGAATTTTTCAACCTGATCCTGGGCACGAAGCTGACTTCTCAAGAAAGGAAGGATCTCGTGGCATTCCTGCTAACGCTCTGAAACTCGGAGAGCGGGGCACGATCAACGGGTGGCCCCGTTCGTTTTGATGACGGGGCCGAATCCGCCGAAGTGGGGTGAAATTCAGGAGGAGACAATGCGCAGAATTGCTTCTTGCGTCGTGCTTGCAGTTTTCTTGGCGAGTGCTTCGAAAGTTGCGGCCCAGGACGACGATAAGGTAACGCCGCCACTTAAGGCTGGCGGCGCTCCAGCTGCGAAGCCGAACGATTCGGATAAATCTGCGGCTAAAGGGAGCGAAACAAGAATCACGTTCTGCATCATCTAGCTTCTTCGTGTAAATTGGGGGCGATTATTCGTGTGTGGAATATCAGGCTATACCCACCGTGGTCGTGTATTTAGTCCGTCTGCGATCAAGGAAGCAACCAATACTTTAATTCATCGAGGACCCGATCAGCAGGGGACCTACGAGTCCGCTGATGTGTCTCTAGGCGCCGTGCGGCTGAAGATCATCGATCTGTCGGCTGGAGCCCAACCATTGTTCAGCGACGATCGAAGGACGGTCCTTGTCTTCAACGGCGAAATCTACAATTACCTCGAGTTGCGTAAGGAATTGCAGGTACAGGGCCACCAGTTTTTGACACAGTGCGACACGGAAGTTCTCCTGCGGGCTTTCTTGCAGTGGGACACGGACTGTTTCCGACGACTCCGCGGAATGTTCGCGGCTGCGTTCTGGAACGAGGACGAGCGCCGGTTGGTTGTGATACGGGACCGAGTGGGAATTAAACCTCTGTATGTCTGCCGGCTTGGCAACGACATTTATTTCGGATCGGAATTAAAGACGATTCTGTTTCATCCGGAAATTCCCCGGCGGCTGGATCTCAGCGCTCTCCATCATTACCTGGCCCTGAATTACGTGCCGGGTCCGTTCACTTTGATCGAAGGCATCCAGAAACTGCGGCCGGGGCACTTCCTGGAGTGGCGAAACGGGATGGTACTGGAGGAATCCTATTGGAAGCTGCCACACGGACAAAATGAGAACTGGACTCTGCCCGATGCGGAAGAGGCGCTCGAAGGACTGCTGAGGCAGTCGATGCAGGATCATTTGCTGTCGGACGTGCCGGTGGGAATATGGCTGAGCGGCGGAATCGATTCCTCCACGCTTCTGCATTACGCTTCGCTAGCAAGCACGCAGCGAGTCAAGACGTTCTCCATCACGTTTCGGGGCCGGAGTTTCGACGAAACCTCCTACATCCACGAACTCGTGGACAAATATCAGACCGACCATCAGGAACTCGACTTGAATCCGGAGCTCGACTTGCCCTCGGCGATCGAGGACGTGGCTTATTATTCAGACGAGCCTTTTGCGGATGCGGGGGCGCTACCCGTGTGGTTTCTGTCGAAACTAAGCCGGCAGCGAGTGACGGTGGCGCTAAGTGGTGAAGGAGCGGACGAGTTGTTCGGCGGATATATTACCTATCGGGCCGACCATCTCGCGGGATATGCCAGGTTATTGTCGGAGGCGGCGCGGCGTTCCCTTCTAAGCGCGCTACGCTATTGGCCGGTTTCCGACGACAAGATCAGCTTCGAGTACAAGATCAAGCGCTTCCTGGAGGGATCGCTGCTCTCGCCCGATGAAGCGCACGTCTATTGGAATGGATCATTTTCCCGCGCGCAACAAGTTGACCTGCTGATGAAAACGAATCACACCTAAGTGCAGGATCTGTTCGAATGTGATTTGCCCGCAGGAAATGGCGACGGGAACCTCAGCCGATTTCTGGCGTTCGATCAAAGATATTACCTGACGGACGATCTGCTGCAGAAAGTAGATCGCATGAGCATGGCCCATTCCCTGGAGGTTCGGCCGCCGTATCTGGATCACCGGATTATCGAATTTGCCGCATCGTTGCCGGACCGCTTCAAGATTAGCGGCCGCGGTACCAAAGTTATACTGAAGCGGTTGATGAGGTCGAAGCTGCCAGCCAGCGTGCTGCGCCGCTCGAAAACCGGATTGGATATACCCACGCACGATTGGCTGCGCGGCCCTCTGCGTCCGTACCTGGAAGATACGCTGAGCCCGGAAGGGGTCAAGCAGAACGGAGTGTTTCGCCCTGACACGATTGAACGGTTGAAGAACGACCACATGGAACGGCGCGCCAACTTGGGCTACCACTTATGGGGTCTGATGATTCTTTTTCTATGGATGAAACACTGGAACATTCAAAGCGCGAGTGAACTGAGTTTGCCGCTAGCGGCGGAAGAAAGCCGAACGCTCTACCTAAACTCTGCAATTGCTTGAGGCCAAAGACTTTTGGCTGTCCCTACCAAAAAGTCTATTCTCATTGAAATTGTGGCATTTAGAGAGTCGCGACCAATAGGTTTTCCAGACCATGCTGAGCCTACGCTTCTCTCTGCGAGATTGTTTCAAACCTGGCGTAAACCCGTGGCACTTCGCGCCGGTTTTGCGCGCCACAAAGGAAATGCAGAGTTATGCATTTGGTTGCTGTTGCTGATCCTTGCGATGGTAACCTCCTTATCTCTTCCGGAACACTCCCACATTGCCACCGGGTAGGCGCGCTCTCTTCACTGTGGATGAGGCTTGCGGACACGGACCATCAATCTCCACAATCAAACTTCCCTCTACAGGCTTCTACCATATTTCGGGTCACACCGGTTTATATGCTGGACGCTACCCGAGCGGGGACAAAGGACCGGATAAATACGGGTTCGATAAATTCGCATTTGAGAAAATTGAAGCGGATCGCACCCGATTTGGTTGGCCCTTGCAGGCAATCACGCTATATGCCGTTCCGCAGAACTTCGAGTAGCACATCATATTTGAGCCTTACGTCGCTGGAAACCCTTTTGTGTTGGTTCTTGGGATGGCTAATCCTCCGAGTGATTATCAGCGTCTCGAAAGGCTTGCTGCGGTTGGAGGACGCGGGTTTGGGCCGGTAAACGGATTCAGCCTTTTAGGCCACACTAGCGCAGGCCTAGATTTCTCCGTTGACTCCGAGCGGTGTAAGAGTAAATTGCGGCGCTGCACGGGACGAAATGGTTGGGCGCCGCTCTGTCACATACCGAAAGTCGCCAAGCGTTTGCCATTGATCTCGCGTTAGCATTGGTCATTCCGGTCGGATCACGGCAAGCCGGAAGTTACGGTTCGTCCGTCGGATTAGTACGTCCAAACGCGTTAGTGTTGACCGAACCGATCGATGGGGGCTTCGTTGCAACCGGCGTTCTGGGAAGTTCGCAGCGAACCCTTCGATTCTCGGACTATCTCAGGATGCCAGTTGCAAAAGAAAAGCCCCGGCCCTGTAGAACGTGAGTCAGGGCCATTCTTTTGGGTCCAACATTGGGTCCAACTTGCCCGTTCTTTGGAGGTCAATTTCGGGTTTAAACGGTGCAGAATCAACGGTAAGTGTGAGAGTTAACAGCCGAATGCTCTACCGTTGAGCTACCGGGGAATGCGCAACGCGGTTGTTTTCATTCTATTACAGCAAACAGATTCACGCCATGACCTTTCGGTTGTGCGCCGAATGCTCTCCAGCGTTGAGCTAGCGCGGATGCTCCGTGTTTTGTGATCATTAAGCAGCGCTTTGAAGCGAGCGCTTTGAAGCGAGGGGAGCGGGGACATTGGGGACATACGTTTGATCTTGACCGCCGCCGAGCTGGGCACTGACATCAATCTGGAAATCGCAAGTGTCGGCCGTCGCGTACGTTTTATCAGCATCGTTCCCGCAGCGAATTAAGCCTAGGCAAAAGCACTTTCGCGCTCCTCGATCCTTCGAGGCACGCTTTTTTTTGTTTTGGTCTCGTCTATCGGGGACCGCCCTGTGGCGCAAGCGTGCCGATCGCACAGCTCGCAGTCTTCGGCGCATACGTAAGCGCGTTTTGCGTTGCTCCCGTCACCACGCGACCAGCAATCGCGGCATTTCCCGATCCTGTAAGTGTTCCGTTTGACTGGAGCGCTAACGTGAAGGGAGAGGCGCCGTTCTTGATGTTGATCAATATTTGGTTGGGTGCATTTTCCACGGTGTAGGGTTGTTTCACGTGCGCCGCTCCGCAATCGAGAACGACGGCATCCGCGGCAAATTCAAGAGCGAGCCCGCCTTGGCCGAGGTATCTGCCTGACATTCGCAGTCCCTCTGGGCCCACGGGCATGGTGTTCTTCATGAGAGTTAGCCCAGCCATGAGCTGGCTCTTTTCCTGCGGAGCGGGCGGCCCTATGGTCAGCGTGCCGATTGTGCAATGCTCGGTCTTGTCTGCATAAATTGGCTCCCAAGTCCAATAGCCGCCGGCCACTGGGATGTTGTCTTGATAATGCTGCATCCATATTTTCCGGGTGCCTGTGATGATTTCGCCCTTCACGTCCACCGCTCCGGGACCAGAAAGACTTCGATCACTTCCCATCGAAACAATAAACTGACTCGGATCGTTTTTGAATGTGATCAAGAGCTGGTTGGACTGCTTGCTGATCGTGTAGGGCAGGCCGACGGGCACCAACTTGCCGCAATCATTTAGGGTCGCGCGTCCCGGCTGCCCGAAGCTCAGCCAGAGACCCCCAGATTGATGAAACACTGCGTTGAGGTAGACGCCAGCGGGCTCCGAGGACGTGACGCCGCCGATTGAGCCGGCATCGAGACCGACCAGATCCGTCAACCCGGTCCAGAATCCTTTGCCAACGCATTCGAGTTCGCCGCCACCAAGTTCCATGCAGCGGCGCGCGGCCAGCGTTCCGGGATCATTCCTGATGAAGGGGGAGCCGCTATTTGCGCCATTGGCTGCCTGTTGGCTGGCTCGCGTTTCTTCGTCCTTATGAGCTTGAAGCGCCTGAAGCCATGTCTTGTCCGCGCTTGCGCGTTGCTGCAGAAATGCCGTGGAAAAGAGCTTTGAGCGCATCTCTCGATCCATGGATGGATCCATCAGTTCATAGTGGCCCTGTAAGTGGGTGAGTGCATCAGCTTCTGCCGCGGTGTGCGTCTTCTTGTAGCCCTGTTCCAATTCATACGCGGCCAAGCTGTATTTGCCGGCGATTTTCTGCTCGTCTTGGGTGAGATCGTAGCGGTTAGCCGCCAGTCGGAAGGAACTAATGACCGACGTCAATTTGTTAAACACGGCTATCTGTCGCGCGAGCGTGTCCGTCGAATCCTTGCCCTGAATTTCTCGTTTAACGAAATCCACCGCCGGCATTTCGTTGAGATAGGGCGGATTGAAACTTCTGCCCGGTTCGGCCATCGTTCGCGGAAACTGGCTCGTCGCTTGTACCGCTTGCGTCCTGCAGGACTTCGCGGCGGCCGCGACCTTTTCCTTGGGAGCTAAGCCCTGAAACGCAAGCTTGCCTTTCTGCTCGAGTTTGAATTCGCAGTACTCCTGCCCGTTTTGCTGCGCGCAACGAACTACAGTCAGGGTCATATCGTCGTTGCACTGATACGAAGAATTCGGCTTCAGGGAGTCGGACTGTTGCGCCTCGGCCACTAGCAGTGATTGCATAACCTCACTTCAGCGCTTCGGCTCGTCGCTCAAAACACATAAAGCGGCAGACGGGTGATGCCGGCTAATCTCGAAAAGTCCTTGTCCAGAGTAAAGAGTGTAGCGCCGTGTTCTAAAGCAATCGCTGCGATCAGAGCATCGATGGTCGTAACCGCAACACCTTTCGCTCTCGCAGCCCGAAAAATGGCCGCCGCTTCTCGATACGTTGAAAATCCCCTAGGTTCGAGCATGTCCCATTGCGACAGATAGTGCTCGAGACGGCTGACGTCACGCTTGAGGCCCTGCAAAACCTCCGTGATCACAACTCCAGCGAGGGCGAAAGGCTCGGCATCGGCTATCAAGCGGCGCAACTCGGCGCCCGCAAAGGAAGGAGACGAGCCGAGAAAATCGATCCAAACAGAACTATCGACCAAAATCAAATGCGATTTCTCCGCATGGCTTTGAGATCCCCTTTCCAAATACCACTGCCGTAATATCGCAGAATGCCCTTTCGGCTCTCCGAACGAACGAGCAATTCCAAGGCTTTATCGACGATCTGACGCTTCGTTTTGAGACGCGTGAGCTTTCGTGCCTTGCGCACTAAACTCTCGTTAATATCAATGTTAGTTCTCATGGAATGATTATACACCACTCCCGGATATTTTTGTGCATCGCTTTGTTCAGCAGTATGGTTAACAGCCGAATGCTATACCATTGAGCTACCGGCGAACGGGCAAGTGGACTTTTGATTTACAACAACCTGCGGAGTCGTACCTCTCTCCTCTCTTTGAATGGACTGCACCGTTGAAATGAGACAGTGGGCATGGGCATACCTGCAGGGAAAGGGCTGCAAGTGAATCGAAAGTGATACTCACGGAAGTTTCAGCGGATGGCCCTCGAGCGTCTGAGCGCCTGTGATGATGTCAACGAGCAGGAGTTTGCTGGATTGCTTCTTGCCATCCCTCGTTGCATGCATACACGAGCGCTCGGGGGCCCGTGCCGGCGCTTATGCTGTCCACCCAGTCGCTCGCAGCCTCCAGTCAGTAATTCGCGGCGACTCAGTTTGAACGGATAGCCTTTTCAAGGCGCCCCCGCAGATCCTCATTCGGCTCCGTCCGCGCCGCTTGTTGAAGCAATCCGAGTGCTTCCGCGGGCCATTGGTCGCGTGACCAAGCAAGAAACGCTTGCAGAGCCATGTTCCGGTTCCTCACCACGGGGCTCCGCAAACCGGTCTTGATAAGTTCCCACCCTCGGCCGGGGAAGCGTTTCAGGTGCTGCAATAGCCAGTCGAGAGCGCCGTGGGCTTCGTATCCTGGTCCTGAACCCAAGTGGTCGGCCGGACCAGTAGCGATCTTTTCCGATGGAAGAACGCTGGTGGCGAAATCAATAATTTCATCAATTTGAGTCTCGTCCGTTTGCTGAAGAAGCCTGTACCATGAGCCCGACGTGATAGGAGCAGACCGCACCCTCGCAAGATGCAAATCTCGAGTGTCAATTTTCAACTTGGCTGCTGCGATATCTGCCTCGTCGAAGATCATCGGGTCTTCAGACTTCAGCCCGACTGCGATCTTGTTCCGCCACGCATCCCGATTGACGATTTCACGGCACTGATCACGAATTTGGTCTCGGAGTTCGCCCGTCCATCCCTTTGAACGGCACGATTCCCAACCCTCATCATTCGAGAGAAATTGAAGAATCTCTGCCACACAAAGAAAATGTTCCAAATTGAGATCATTGACCTTGAGGACGTGGCCAACGTAACGCTGAATCGCGGCAGCAGCATGCTCGTAATCATCTATAGAGTCCGCAGGTCCACCTTCGATCAAAGCGCGGATGATCCCCGCTGCCCCATCAAGCAATGGCTGATCGAGATCCGACCTATCTAGTGCCAGATGAAGGTTTCCGGTCCGGGCGCAGATTCCAGCGAGATAACCATCCATTACTTCATTCCGAAAGCCTTCGCGTAGCATCCACCCCTGAATTTCCAGATTGCGCGTTCCATTCAGCCGCTCGACGATTTGTATGCGACCCCAACGTCAGCGCGAGTGCTGCGAACAAGGTGAATTCGTCGTTGAAACGTCGCTGTCCCATGGAGGGATAAGCGCATCAGAGACCACGCAGAGGACTTGAAGAACTCGAACAAGATTGCACTCTAACCTAAACAGGTGCTCTCCCGCGATGCTCACGGGAAACAATCGGTCATGAAAACTGACGTTTTCGAATTCGAAAACGTAAGCGTGGGTCCAAACTGGGGTCCAACTTGCCCGTTCTTTGGAGGTCAATTTCGGGGTTAAACGGTGCAGAATCAACGGTAAGTTAGAAAGTTAACAGCCGAATGCTCTACCATTGAGCTACCGGGGAACCGGACAACGCCTTTATTTTCATTCGTTTTCATTCTATTACATCAAGCAAATTCACGCCATGACCTTTCGGTAGGTCGCCGAATGCTTTCTAGCGTCGATGGTTCGCGAACATACCCTTTTTCTGATGGTTAGCCAACTTATTCAAGCGAACGACTGGGGACCTTGGGGACATGAATGTAGCCGATCCAACACTTTCAAGATATTTCTACGCGCGTCAACATGGTCTGTGGTCTTGACGACAACAAGTCATGGCAATTGCGTAACAGGGCAATCTTTCAGTACTGGCCCCGGAACCCCCTGCCGATTTTTCTGCTGGTTCTCGATAATTCCGGTTGGACCTTACCCCAGATAAGCGAATCATTTTCCAGCCCAGCGTCGAGTATGATCGTAGGAGAACCATCGCCTGTGCAGTACAGGTGCATCTTGTGGCCGTTGACGGCATAGAGGTTCCCGGGGGGCGGATTCATTGCCCGGCAATGGTGGACGGCAAGTGCATTGAATATGGAACTTCCAGAAACCGCTACGGCAACAAGGATGACGAGTGAAAGAACGACGCGCTCAGTATTCCTTCGCCACTTTCCATAACGCTTGATGTGAAGCATGCGTGCGCGATAAAGACAAAATCCGGAGACCAGAACCACAACAAGCAGAATGAGACTTGGAGCCACGACATAATCGAAATCCATTGAATACCTCCGCATTCGCGAGTCAAATAGACAATGAACGCTCAAAACTGTGCACAAAGGACACGTCTGGCCCGCTGTGTAGAACACTTCAAGAGGGATTTATGCGAATGCAGGCGGAGGACGCTGAAAGAGTGAAGCAAGAGCGGGGGCTCGAGAAGGAAGAATCTTGTTCGATTCCCCTACTGACCTCAGTGTACGCGGGAAGCTCAAACTTCCGAAACCGAATACCGGGAGCAGAACAAAGCAGGCCAGTGCAACGCCATGGTGACTTGCAGCGAAAGGAAGCAGAAGCAGCAGAATGCTTGTGGCAACTGCTATTGCCGCGAAGACTCTGAAACCGCATCGCTGCTGCGATAGGTCCTGAGTCACGTAAATTGGCAACCGAACTCGCTTGTTACTGTTCTCGGAATGTCCAAGGATCCGCATACACAGGCGACGGAGGGCAGGCATGTCCTGTCAACACCAAGAGAAGGATGCATTCAAACTGTGACTGATGCACCGATAAACGCGGTGGGCGCGTTATGGGCCGATTTGAAGGTCCACCCAACGCAGTGGAATGATACGAATCGTGGCCAAGATAAACAATCTTGTAATTTGTAAGGAGTGTAGGGAGATCGCTCTGGAACTCCGCGAGGCATGTGCCGACGCGTGGGTCTCCAGTGATCAGGAGTCCAGAGGCGCTTGGATTGCAGCCAACAAACTGATTGGCGGAACGGAGGAGGACGCGGTGCGAGCGGAAGAATTGGTCACTTCGGCCCAATTTCGGGATCCTCTCAGGATTAACCAAGCTATCCGCAGGAAGTTTGCTCACGAAGCTCGCTCTGGACACAAAGTAGCCTGGGTTGATTAGATTCAACTGGACACAAGCTATGGAAGCTGCCGAGCGACAAGCAAGATTACGGCCGTCCCCAGTCTGCCCAGGCCAGCTCTTTGATTCGAGCAAATTCTGAGAGATTTGCAGTAATCAATGTCAGCTTGTTTCGGATCGCCTGCCCGGCAATCAGAAGGTCATAAGCGCCAATCGGCTTTCCGATGGACTCCAGATCAGCTCGGATCACGCCGGCGATTTCAGCATCCTGATCCTCAAAAGACAGCGGATGAATAGGGCCCGCAAAAAAAGTCTCGAGTCGCTTCTTGTTAAAATCTCGTCGCGAACTTTTCGCGACACCGTACCAGAGTTCGAACAGAGCGATGGACGACACAAATACATGGCCACCGAGGTCTGTCGCTTTCCGAAATTTGGCACGGACCGAGGGCGGATTCCCATTGATCAGCGCGATGCAAGCATTAGTATCCAGCAGGTAATTCACTTGAAGATCTCGCGACGCGGAGTGATGGGTTGATTGCGTCTCTTGCCCATGAACTGTTCCTGATTGAACCGGTCCATCTCATCGAACCACTTAGCAGCATCAGGAATCAGTGGTTCTAATATGACGCCATGATCGATTCTCCGAATGCGGACTCGATCTCCTTCGAAGCGAAACTCTTGCGGCAGCCGAACGGCTTGACTGCGCCCATTGCGGAACAGTTTGGCGATCCCGTTTTTGCCCATCGCAACCTCCAATAGCGGTATATACCGATAGTATAGATCAACGGAGGATCGATGACCAGATGTTTCTCGATCGGGTGAATGAGCATCTTTGCAGACGCGACTAAGCGCTCACAAAAATGAATCCTGGACATGTCATTTCTAAGCAATCATATAGGGTAGAGAGTCGCGTAGACGATTTCGCAAGGCGGATGAGAAGGGGCGTTCGCATAATGCGAATGATAACCAAGTGGTTCACGCCGACCTGGGCGTCGGGGCATCCAGAAAATCATCGACCATTGGCACAGCCACTCCGAACGGGACATCAGTGTCATGAGCTCGGTGTCGGGCAGTATCCTTGCTGCTCAAACGGGATCACTTGCCGGTCGCGCGCGAATTCCGGCAACACATGGCCGAACGAGGTCTCTATCGTGTCTCCACCGCCATGCAGCAGCACAAGAGCGGATGCGTCGGGCTCGCGGTTCCATGAATCTCGTAATAAATTCTGAGGCCGTCAACCGGCGCGCAGCCTCTTTTCTGGCTTGAAGCCGCACCAGCGGCAGCCTGACCAAGCCAGCTGAAAAACATGATTGCCGCCAGGCCAGCCCCGGCCATGATCCTGATCATTCTTTCCCTCGGACCCGCCCTCATCGCGCGGTATCCTTTCGCCGTCGCTGCTCGCTCTCCGCGATCATTCCGTTTATATCCGCAACTGGACGTATCTCGAACGGCGTCCCATACCTCACTGCAGGATGTTGGGAGATGAGCTGAATTGCGTGATTCAGATCTCGCGCTTCAAGCACCAGAATTCCACCCAATTGCTCCTTCGTCTCCACGTACGGACCGTCTGTCACTGCAACCTTTCCGTTCTTCCAGGACACGGTCATCGCCGTGTTGGCGGGTTGAAGAGCTTCGCCGCCCGCCCAATGCCCGTTTTCCCGCAGCTCGTCGTCATAGGTAAAACAGTCATCAAACATGGCGTTGCGTTCGCTCTCAGACATGGCTTCGAACTTTTCCGGGAAATATCCCAAAACGATGTATTTCATAAACTCCTCCTTGTTTCCCGTGACTCAGAGAGCCATAGCTCGTCGCGAGATACCGGGGCGCGCCGGGGAAAATCATTCCGAGCGCAGCGCTTGGATCACGTCGACGCGCGCGGCGCGTGCCGCCGGCAGCATCGACGCCACCACCGCGGCACCGAGCAGCACGAACGCAGAAACGATCACAGGCAACGCGCCTATTTTTAAGTCGCCGAGGTAACTGCCTGCCACGCGCACCGCGACGAGCCCGAAGGCGGAACCCGCCAAAACGCCGACCGCAGCCATTACCAAGCCTTCCCCGACGACGCTTCTGACCAGATTTTCCGGCTGAAAGCCAAGCGCCAGGCGGATGCCGAACTCGCGCGTCCGCGCGCTCACCGAAAACGCCAGGACGCCCGCGACACCAACGACGGCAATCAGCAAGGCGACCGCGGCGAACACGCCAAATACCAGCGAGTTCAAGCGGTCTGGCGCAAGCACTTTTGCACGGATGTCTTCCAGCGTGGCGGCGTTCTCAACCGGTTCATCGGCGGCCATCTGCCGGATAATTTTCGTTACCGGCGTTACGAGCGAATAGGGATTTCCAGTGGTGTGGATGAAGAGGTGACCGCCGAACATGGAGACGTCTGCAGAGGAGCTATAAATGGTGGAGGTGGGCACAGGAACAATATGTTCGTCGTCCACATCGGCGGCAACCCCAATAATGCGGTGCGGCGACGTGAATCGCGCCTTTTCGCTCGCAGTGCCGGGAAGGAACTCGAACACGGGATCGGTCCAATAGACATGCCGATTGATCGGGTCCTGACCAGGAAACATGCGCTGTGCGAGAGTGGCGCTGACGATCGCGACCGGCTCTCGATTCTGGTCATCGAGCGCGTTGAAATCGCGGCCGGCAATAATGGGAACGCCAAGCGCGGTGAAAAAGCCGGGAGAGATGTTACGCCACAGCGCGCGAGGATCGTCTTTGC
>WNFS01005847.1_pt1 | contig 16056 bp, 16 predicted proteins | sample 5400141 | NCBI WGS metagenome assembly WNFS01 (sample SAMN13153358, study PRJNA577476) | soil metagenome | isolation source: 60 cm saprolite under Madrone tree | place: USA:California | collected 2016-06-14
ACGAGGATCTGATGCTCCAAGTGCGCGATGGCGCGGGCGAAACGCTAGGCGTGTTGTTTGATCGCTACCAAACGCCGCTCTTCAATTTCTATTCGAAGTTGACGGGCGACCGGACGCTGAGCGAAGACCTTGTCCAGGACGTATTCCTCCGTATCCTGAAATACCGCCAGAGCTACAGCCCTGGCACCCCTTTCCGCGCCTGGGTCTACAAGATTGCGCGCAACGCGCGCATCGATCACTTTCGCAAGTTTCCTCCGCAGACCGCTCTCGAGCCGGACATGCTGCCCCCTGTTCTTCCCACGGATTCCGCGCAGCAGGAGCAGGAAGTCGAACTGTTGCGACGCGCGCTCCAGCAGTTGCCGGAGGAAAAAAGAGAAATCCTGCTTCTCTGCCGCTTTCAAGAACTGAAGTATGAGGAAATTGCCGCTCTTCTCGGCTGCGAACTCAACACCGTCAGAACGCGCGTCCACCGTGCCCTGCAGGATTTGCGCAAGGCTTTTCATCAACTCGCACGCGGCACGATGCTGAAGAAAGCCGAAGCGGCAGCTGTAGACAACATTCCTCCTCGAGGAGGTCGCCATGAAGTGTGAACACATCGTGGAACTCTTGCCGGACTACCTGCAAGGACGCTTAAGCGCCGAGCGGCACCACAACGTCGAAGCCCACCTCGATCAGTGCGCGGACTGTTCCGAAGAAGTGGTCATTTGGAGAAAACTCTCGCTTCTGCCGGTCGAACAACCAGGCCCTGCCTCTCGCGCGCGTTTTGAGGCCATACTGCAAGCGTACCAAGCGGGCCGCTTCAGTCAGGCCGAGGGCGGTTCGGAACGGTGGAAGCGGGTTACCACCGGGAACTGGAACGTGTTCCATTGGCTTCGCTCGCCTCTGGGGGCCGCAGCGTGGAGCGCCGCGCTGATTGCTATCAGCGTTTACGCTGGTCTTCAGGTGGCTGGTTCCAAATCCCATTTCCAAGACTTGCAAGCAATGCAATCCGAACTCGCGAGCATGAAGCAATTGGTCGTGCTTTCGATGCTGCAGCAGCAATCGGCCAGCGCGCGGCTCGAGGGCGTAACCTGGAGCACGCGCGACCAGCAACTTGATCCGCAGGTGCTTTCCGCTCTCCTTCACACGCTGCACTACGACGCGAGCGTGGATGTGCGCTTGGCGGCTCTCGATGCTCTCAGCCGCCACGGGCGGCAGCCCCAGGTTCACAAGGCAGTTTTGGATTCTCTCCAGCTGCAGCAATCGCCCCTGGTGCAGGTTGCCCTGATCGATCTTTTGCTCGAATGGAGAGATCCCGATGCTGCGCAGCGGCTCCATGCCCTTCAGCAAGCCCCGAATCTGAATCCCACGGTGCGACAACGCGTCGAGTGGGCCAAAAGCAAACTGAATTGAGGAGGAGACCATGCGAAACACGCACTTTTTCACGGTGTTGACAGTTGGCTGTCTGCTTCCCTTTTCCTTGTCCGCCCAGTCCGTGACCCTAAAGGTCCCGCAGACGGCAATAAAAGTCACCGCACCTCTTCCCTTGGAGTTTCATCTTCCGTCCGTATTCCCAATGACTTTCGACGACTCCGATCGCGACCTGCCAGTGCAGGAGGAGGAGACCATCCAGAAATCTTTTTCGATGGCGGGTGTCCAGCATAAGTCCCTGGAAATTGACAACGTCTGGGGTTCCATCGAAGTCGTGGGCACAAATTCCGACCAGGCGCTACTCACGGTCAAAAAGTCTGTCCGTGCGGAATCCAAGGAGAAGCTCGAACAGGCTCGTAAGGAAGTCACACTCGACATCACCGAGCAAGCAGGCTCCCTGAAGCTCTATGTGAACGGGCCTTTCCGCTGCAATTGCGACGATGGATGCGGTCGCCGCGAATTCGAGGGTTATATCGTCAAGATGGATTTTCAGTTCCGCGTTCCCCGCGACATCGACATCCAAGTCAAGACTGTGAATGAGGGCCGCGTTTTGGTGCGCGACATCAACGGTAGTTTTCTTGTGCGCAATGTCAATGGCGACGTCGAAATGGACAACATTGCCGGTTCTGGGACGGCACGTACTGTGAATGGTCCTGTCAAGGTTTCCTTTCGCCAGAACCCTCGCGAAAAGTCCGATTTCCGCACCATAAACGGCGACGTGGATTTGCGTTTCGCGCAAGGCTTGGCCGCCGATTTTCGCTTCAAGACCTTCAACGGCAGCATCTACAGCGATTTTCCCGTCACCGCGTTGCCGGTGCGCGCCATTCAGGAAGAGCATCATGGTGCGAAGGTAGTTTTTCACGCAGACCGCTATACCGGTGTGCGGGTGAATTCGGGCGGGCCGGAGATCAAGGTGGAAAATCTAAATGGGGAGATTCGTATTCTTGAGAATCATGAATAACCAAACTCAGAGTTTCCCATCCCTCGTTGTGGCTGCTGCGATTCTCTTCGTTGCGTTTGCCGCGCCGGCCTACGGGCAGACGCAAACGCCGTCTGGCGCGGATCACGTTTCCGTGAATATCAGCGATCCCGCGCGGCCCGCTTTGGTGAAGGCGAGCTTGGTCAACGGCGGAATCACCGTCAAAGGCTATGACGGCAAGGAAGTTGTCGTCGAGGCCCACGCCCGCAACCCCGAATCGGCGCGCACTGATTCGACCATGAAGCGCATCCCTGTTTCAGGAACGGGCCTTTCTGTGGAAGAAGAGAACAACGAAGTGCGCATCTCCACCGATTCGTTCAGGCGCGCCGTCGACCTGTCCATTTCCGTTCCCATTCACACTTCCCTCAGGCTGAGTGCCGTGAATGCTGGAGACATCGTGGTCACTGGCGTGGACGGCGAATTGGACATCAACGACGTGAATGGCTCCGTCACCCTGAACAATGTCTCTGGCAGCGCCGTCGCGCATGCCTTGAACGGGCGCGTTTTGGCTACTTTTTCGCGCGTGAATCCCCAGAAGCCCATGGCCTTCAGTTCCTTGAATGGCGACATTGACGTTACGTTTCCCGCCGATCTGAAAGCCAACCTCAGCCTTAAGTCCGATCGCGGAGAGATTTTCAGTGATTTCGACGTTCAGGTCCAGGCTTCCGCGCCGCAGCAAATCGTCGAGGACGGGCGCGGCCACGGTGGCAAATACCTTGTCAAGATCGACAAGGCCGTCCACGCCACAATCAACGGCGGCGGCCCCGAATTGCAATTTACAAACTTCAATGGCGGCATCTACATCCGCAAAGCCGGCGCCGCGCGGTGAGGCCCATGCAGCCTCTGTTTCTAGCATCGGTCGCCCGGACCACGAAGAGAAGCCAGAGGAAAGGCCGGTTGCATCCACTTGCCTAATAAACGCCCTAATCGTAGGTGTGGAATTGACCCGGTTAGATGTCCGTTTTTGCGATTCATGGGGACCTATCCGTTTCGCGATAGCGTTGCTGAACTCCTTCTCGGCGGCTATTTGCTCATCGCGTCTTCCACTTCGTCCAGCCCACGCGGCAGGCCTTTGGTCAACATGACCAGCTTGCCGTCCGGATCGATATAAAACATGTCCTCGATCCTCACGCCGAGCATTTCTTCGGGAATGTAAATGCCCGGCTCCAAAGTAAAAACCATGCCTTTGTTGAGCGGCGCAGGACCGTTGAGGTTGTGGACGTTCAGCCCAACCTGATGACCCAATCCGTGGATAAAATATTCGCCCAAAGGCTCGTGCAGGTCTTTGCCGTGAGTGTTGATGTGGTCGAAGGCAACCTTGAAAAGCGAATCGGCGCCGGTGCCGCGCTTGGACTTGCCTAATTGAAAGGCCTGGATTGCAGCTTCTTGCGTCGCGTTGAAGCAATTCAAAAACAAATTCGCAATTGCACGGACCAATCGCATCGCCACAGGGAAGCCTTAGGCTTCACTTATGGAAAAGCTCGCAGAATTGGAACAAGAGCTCGCCGAGACGAGGGCAAAGATCGCATACTCCGCGCCGAGTGCGATCCGGGTGCGGCTGCGCGACGCCAGGCGATTGGTTGAGGGTCGGCGTAACCACTTACAGTCGATGTCGACAGGGGAGCCACGAATCGCACGGGCGGAGATCGCGAAGCACGTCCAGAAAATCACCCGTACGCCGGAAGGCCGGATATACATCGCATCAGGGACGTGGGACTCGTGGGACTTGCTCGGGAGTGTGGCTGTTACAATGGTGGCGGGGACCGGATCGCACCACGCGTGCATACCGCTTTGGTCTATCGCTAGCCGCTTGAATGAAGTTCTAAAAATTATGATTTGAAGGCTCGATTCCCATCGCCCGCTCCAGATTCTACCGAGTTAGGTCGTTCTTGTGTTCTTCCATAGCTGCTTTTAGTTTCCAAATCTCCGCAAAACAGTTCTTTTTTGGATTGATACCATTTAGCTAGCAGCTTTTCTTGGGCCCTTGCGCGAGAATAGCTACCATCGATCCGTATGAGTCGCGAGACCCCTCAGGCTGCATTCGACCACGCGCAAGCCGCGATGCTTCGCGGCGACCTGTTCGAGGTGTTTGCCTGTCTCGACGTGAACGACCTCAAGCGTGTCGCGGCAAACGCGGTTGCCCTGAGTCTGGGCGCACGCATCGATGACGCCGATGAGGAGGTCCGTCGGATTTGCGACGAGCACCGCTTTCCACTCGACGATCTCCTGAGCGCGCGTCGGCGCGTCATGCAGATGCCGGGCATGGAAGCCACTATGAACCAACGGGACATCATGAAACGCGGCCTAGCCGCGGTGTCGAACCTACCCGCGTTTCTTGCCGCGATCGAAGGCTACAGTCGACGTGTGAGCGACGGAGGATCGATCAGCATGCGCCTGTTTCAGAATGAGACGTTGACCGAGGTGCAGGTCGAGGGCTCTCACGCGTGGGGCACACGCGTCCACGGGTCGGGATCCAGCGACGATGTGGAGTTCGTGCAGCGCAAGGGCCAGTGGTACGTCAAGCTGATCGCACGTCCGCGCGTGTAATTGCGTCCGGCCTCGCCGACACGTCCTTGTTTGTAGGAGAGGGCACGGCAAGTGGAATGAACCCCTGCAGTGAGGCAGACTGTGCACGAAGATGTGCACGAATCCAACGTTTTTTCAATCCCATTCCAGTTATCTTTAGAAGTAACGAACGGAGTTATTGGAGTCGAGTGGGGCACCCAAAGGTAGGCTTACATCCACAGCGCATAAACGGGCTCGTTTTGAGACCACGGCGTAAAGGGGCGCACAACGCCGCAGCATATGCTCGAACCTAAAGGATTTTCAACGTATCGAGAAGCGGCACGCATCTTTCGGGCCGCGCGCGCGAAAGGTGTTGCCTTTACGACCATCGACTCTTTGATCGCAGCGATGGCATTAGAGCATGGTGCTGCACTCTTTACCCTGGACAAGGACTTCAGGAGAATCGTCGCCACCATCCGTCTCCCACTCTATGTGTTTTGACCCCTGTCTCGCGCCGTGTGATACATCCCTCTCTGAGTCATCTACTTGCGCGAACTAATCGAGAAGTACAATAATCCCCCTCATGGAAGGTGCCTTCCCGGCCATGCTTGTGCCGATTCGGACAGCCAACGTTGGCCTGGGTTCCTTTCCGGGTGGACGCGTCGGTTGGTACTCCATCGGCAGGTACCTTAGGGTGATTACCTGATTCGGCTTTCAGGGATTCTCCTGATTGATTGGATTACGGGAAATCACTATACCCTGGCACGCGCCGCCACGTACTCAGATGGCAACCGCGGTTCCCCGGCGGTTGCCGGTTAGCGCTAGAACGGTCGGTGGATCACACCTAGGCTCAAAGGCAGGAACTAAGGACCAGATTAGTAGCAAAATTCGCGGCCGGTACTACCTTCCAGCGTTACCAGGTCCATGCTCACGGAGCAGAAACGAAGTCAATGGATACTTACGACGCCTCTGAACACATAGACAACGCCCACCACCCAATGAGAGCGTTTTGGCGTCTGCGCCGATTTTACTTTCTCTCTCAATCTATAGTGGCGCTTCTTTGCCTGCTACTTTCCGCGCCTCTGTACGCCGACACGATATCCGGCACCGTCAAAGACCCGTCTGGCGGAGTCGTCCTCGGGGCGAGCATCAAGATCACCGGCGGCGACCTGTCGCAGCCTTTGCTGCTTATTTCCGATGAATCCGGCAAATTTGTTGCGCCTAATTTGCGTGCCGGAACATATTCGCTCCGCGTTGCCAAGGAGGGATTTGACGACCTTGTGACCACAGTCGACCTACATGGCACCGCTGATCTGCCGCTTAATTTGACGATCACGGCGCAACAGACCAGCGTCACCGTCAACGAAAAGAGCTCGGCGTTCGCGAATTCAGACGCCGCCTACCTCCAACTCCGCAACGACGGATTAGGGGACACTTTTCGCTGCGAAAATTTCACTTTGGTGATGGACGTGGGAACCTTCGAGTTGAAAACCGGAACGATTACTTTCCTGGGGACGGTCAGCAAATTTCAAACCGGGGCAATTTTCGTCGGCCAGGGACACTTCACGCTTAAGCCCTTTGCCACCCTTGATACAAACGAGGTGGTGCGTCGCACTGGCAGTCCGACGGCCGAGGAAGACTTCACTGAGGCGGTGTTTCGTTTCTCCCCCGACGAATTTTCGCTATTTGCGGCGACGCTTGGAACCAGAGCGGATACGCCGGCCGAGGCGTCTACCGGCTTTCAGCATTGGAAGGATAAAGTTCGCCACCGCCACGAGTTACCCGAAGGTTTGACCCAAGCATTCCTGGAGAGCGAGACGATCGATAACGTGGACGCTGACGTTCTCGCCACCATTTACAATCCGAAACATCCCCCCTTTTTCAACGCTTACATGCACGGCACACGGCACAAAGACCTACGTTTTTTTATGCGGACTCGCGTGGGCGCAATTCCGCAAATCGATTCGCCCGAAGAAGTGGCGCTTGTCAATTGCAACGGCGACGGAATGGACGACGGCATCTGGTATTTACAGCACCTGAAATCCGAGCTCCTGGCCCACACCGCAAGTTCGCAACAGGACAAGCGACTATTTGCCACTCGCCGCTACAACATTGAAACGGTAATCGGCAAGAATAATCACCTGTTCAGTCGCGCGACGATCGCCTTTGAACCGCTCGTTCCGGGCGAGCGGGTGCTGAAATTCGGGCTGCTTCCGACGCTTCGCGTTACGCGCGTAACGGATGAGGGAGGTCAGGATCTGCATTTCATTCAGGAAAACAAAAAGGAAGACGGCTCGTTCTACGCCATTCTCGACGAAGCCCATTCGATGGACCAAGTCCATTCGATCACTGTGGAATACGGCGGGGACAAGGTACTGACCAACGCGGGCAGCGGAAGTTACTACATCGGAGCACGCCAATCTTGGTATCCGAACCTGAACGGTTTCGGCGAAAAGTCGCTCTACGATCTGACGTTTAAGGTTCCTCCGTCGAATGTCCTGATCAGCGTCGGCAAGCTCGAAGGACAACACACCGAGGCCGGGTTTGCTGTGACCCACTGGGTAACACCAGTTCCGGTGGCGGTCGCGGGCTTCAACTATGGGAAATACGTGAAAATGGACTTCCCCGACTCCGTTACTCACTACGAGATCTCCGGGTATTTTTTGACGGATTTGCCGGACAACTTGCGGCCGTATGAAAACGGCGCGCTGAGGGGTATGTCCCCCAGTTCGATGACAAAGTACGCGCTCGATCAGGCTCGGGCGCAGATGCAACTGTGCACGCTGTATTTCGGGAAGGCTCCTTACGACAACATCTATATCACCGAACAGCCGAATTTTGGGTTTGGCCAATCGTGGCCCAATCTGGTGTACTTGCCGATTTCGGCGTACATCGACTCGACGCAGCGGTGGATGCTGTTCGGCCAAATCAATTCAAAGTTCGCCGGGTTTGTACAGGAAGTCACGCCGCATGAGGTGGCGCATCAATGGTTCGGGCACGGCGTCGGCTGGGCTTCCTATCATGACCAGTGGCTCTCGGAAGGATTTGCGGAATTTGCCGCGGCATTGTTTCTGCAGCAAGCCGTGGGGCCGAAATGGCAGAAAGACTACGTCGATTTCTGGGAACGCCAGCGCGTCCGCATCCTCGACAAAAATAACTTCGGCGTTTCACCGAACGATGCCGGCCCGCTGTGGCTGGGACTCCGTCTCATTTCTCCACGGTCCGCGCAAGCCTATCAGGGCGTAACGTATTCCAAGGGCGCGTACGTCCTAGCCATGCTGAGGTCCTTGATGCGCGCGGAATATGCCTCTGCGGGCGACCCCGATCAGGCTTTCATCGACATGATGCACGATTTCATGGAACGTCACCGGGATATTCCCGCATCCACGGAATCCTTCAAGGCGGTTGCTGAAAAGCACATGACCAAGAAGACGGACCTGCAACAAAATGGACGCCTGGACTGGTTTTTTCGAGAGTGGGTCTGGGGTACCCAGGTGCCCCGGTACAATTTCAAATATGAAGTGCAGCCAACCGAAGGCGGCAAATTCAAAGTGCACGCGGAAATCGCGCAGAGCGAAGTGGACGACAATTTCGCGATGTTCGTGCCAATCTATGCGGATTTTGGCGATGGGATGGTGCGGCTGAATCAATTGGCGATTGCCGGGAATTCCACGCGGACAATGAACTTCCTCGTGGATCGCCGTCCCAAAAAGGTTGCCATTAACGCCTACAAGGAGATTCTGGAGCGCTGACGAAACCGTCGGCCTTTGTTGTAATACTCCCAATCAACTCTTTCTTCTTGGTGTTTCCCGAAATCACCGGCTCACCTGGCTTCAGGAAACGGGGCACCCGCTCGTTCAAATATTGCGCGCACCACAAGTTGAAGCTGCTCGGGAAAGCCATCTTCGTAGCGAAAGAAAAGCAAATCTGGTGCCGGGGGACCGGCATGCGCGGTTTTGCCACAAGCTAACTTCCTTGTCGACTAGGCCCGCTAAACCCCTCCAAGCTCTGTTTCTGTGAGTGCAACCTCTCCCACGTCTCCTCCTTGACGCCAGTTGTGAGTTATGGTATTACATTTGCATACTTGTAATGGGGATCTCCATGGAGTCTGCGATCACGGTCAAAGGTCAGGCGACAATCCCGAAGGCCATTCGCGAACACCTCGGGTTGAAACCGGGAGACCGGGTCAAGTTCTTCGTGCATCCCGATGGCAGTGTGGTCCTCCTCCCGAAACTCTCTGCATCGTTCTTGAGGGGCATCGTCAAATCCCGGCGGCGGCGGCCGGTGACGATCGCGGAGATGACTGAGGCTGCTGTCGAAGGTGCCGCCCGCGTCGCGAGGCCCACGACGCGTCGATGATCGGGCTCGACACCAATATCATCGTTCGTTACCTTACCCAAGACGACCCGCTTCAGTCGCCAAAGGCAACCGAGATCATCGAACGGCGACTTACCGAGGAGACCCCTGGTTTTGTCAGCATTGTGGCGATGGTCGAGACTGTTTGGGTCCTAGACCGTGCCTACGGGTTACAAGCAGGGGCAGGGTTCGTTCGCTGATTCTGTCATCGCCGCGCTCGGTGCCAGAGCGGGTTGCTCTTGCACCCTGACATTCGACCACAAGGCGGCGCGGCTACCCGGTTTCGAACTTCCTTGACTTGTGTTTATGCGCGTGCTCCAGAAGGCCGCAAGATGTTGCTTCGACCTAGGCCCGAATCAAACCGACTCCCAGCACGACCACGCTGATCGCCAGCACCAGCGCTCCCGCATACAACGACCAAATCCATTCATTGGGGCGATCCGGCGTGAACGCCACTGAAAGAAAGAACCCCAGCGGAATCAGAATGGCTGCCAGCGGAACGCCAATGCGCACCAGCCACGCGAACCCGGGTCCCAGTGCCGCATGCTCCACAAACATCTGGCAGATCAGGGAGAGAATCACTAGCACGCCCGCATGGGCATGCCCTGCTCGAAAGAAACTGGTCTGTAGCGGCGAAGGTTTCAGTCCCGGTATCTGACCGCTAAACAGCCGCAGCAAGAAGTAGCCGCCGTATTGAATCGTCGGCACGGTAACCAAAAGGATGCCAGACATCAGCCTCGTGTCACGGTCCATTTTTTCCTCCTGCACTCTGGCCAGCCGAGCGAATCGCCGAGCGTCGAGTGACGGCTCGTTACGCCGGACTATTCCATCAGAACCAGGAGTCTACTTCCTCACGAGCGCAGTGTGAACTCCACACCAGGAGTGCAGTGGACGATAAGTCGCATAAGCCGAAACTAGGCAAATCCACTTTCCCGATTACGGCGTTACGTTAATCAGGAGCTGAGGCTCATTCGTGCGAGGCACATAGGACTCAACTACCCACCGCCCCCAAATGCAATCATGATGGTCGTATCTACTTCAACTGGGTCACCGTTGAGAATCGTTGGTTTATAGCGCCATTGGCGGGCTGCCTCCACAGCAGCATTGATGAGTTCTGACGGCCACTTATCGGTTCGAGCTGCGCAGTTTTCGTCACGATCGATAACGACATGAAGCACCACCGTACCGTGTATTTGCTGTCGGAGAGCGTCGGATGGGGGAATCGGATTGATGTGGTGAATGAGCTGAGGCGCGACCGACTCGGATTCGCATCGGCTTCACCCTGGGCAAGTCGTAAAATGTTCGCCAGTTCACCACCCGAAAATTTCCTTGCGCGTAGAGGTAGACGCCCGAAAGCGAATCGCTTTCACGATCCTTTCCTGCGCTCGCCGTGTAGAGCACAAGAGAGGACTTTTGGCATTCCGCAGAATGTGAGCGGGTGATGAGGCTGAAGACTCCTTCACAAATGCATGGGTGTGTTTCTTGGTTCCGCTATCGCGGAACATGTTTCTGATATTGTCTTTGTAATCCTTCCAGGAACTCTTATACGTCGCCGCAAGATTTTGGCCTATTTCTTCTCCGAATGTAGCCGCGAACCAATTCGGGCTCTCGGGAATTTGAAGATCACTGATCGGGTCAGCAGCCTTGTCTGGATTCTCGATGATGAACGCGCTGCTGGCGAGCATGTATTGCCGCGTGATCTCGTGCCGGTACTTGTACTTCGCGTCGTTAAATTCCCCGAGGAGAGCCGGGCACAATGGCACGTGTTGGGTTCAGCCATCCTGTGCAGCGACCGAGAAGTACAGGGTCGCGACCAATCTGCGTCCACGAGAGCAAAAACAGCAGAGCTTGGATAGTAACTGCTATGAGTCCGACACTCGCAAGTATCTGGCGCCATAAGGGAAGTGGCTGCTTGAGATACTCCGGCCCCCAGCGCCAGCATGCGTAAGCTAGGCCCCCGAAAGCCGTGAGTGTCATCAGGCCAAGAAGAACAAATCCCGGTAAAAGATGGGGACGCGTCGTCATTCGACTGCCTGCCTTTGGACGTCTTGGTTGTGGTGATACATATCTCCGTGGGAGTCGACGCGAAATCCCTGAGGCTCGTTGTGCTGGGTCGTATAAGGATGTAGGAACCTGGCAAGAGTTGTGGGCAGTACATTCGGCGAACGCCAAGCACCTTTTTCCGAGTGTTCAATTTCTGTGTTAGTTCGGTAGCAGACCGTATACGTCGACCTCGCCAAGGGTCGTGCCGTTGCCCAGCGTGTCATCGTTTCCGCGTGTTCCGATGTAAACTTTGCCATTGGCGACGGTTGGTACGGTGAACTTCACCGAATTGCCGGCGGTGTCCCGGTTTCCGGGGGCCTGAGAACTATTCCACAACTCCTTCGCCAGGTCGCTTGCGTTGAAAGCGTGGAGAATCGCGGGTCCGGCCGCCCGGGTGATGCCTTCGGTAGTGCCAAACGCACTCGAATCAATTGCCCAGACGATGGCATTGGCGTTTCCATCTGTGGAGACGGAAGTCGTGGCGCCGGGGTACGTATAAGTGTAAGTGTTTGCGGTAGTCGACGTTGGGCTTGTGGAAAGGAAATTCGGTCCGGTCGCACTAAAGGAAAATGCTTTCATATACTTGAGGTTTGCAGTTGCGTCAGTTTCGCCGAAATACATATTACCGTTCCAATACGTCGGAGACCCCCATAAACCGGTGAGAGCTCCGGAAACAGCTTGAACGATTTGCGTGTCGCTCGTAGTACACGTACTGCAGAAGTGTCCCATGTTGTCTCGATCAACGAGATAGATGGTGCCGCTTTTTCCAGCTTCTACAAGCAAGTGCGGGTGTCCCGAAATGCCGGAAGGATCCGGCAATAGCATCACGCCACCAGAGCCGAGGTCTACGTCGTTCGTGTCAAGAGATGATTGATCGTGAGGTGTGAAGTAATCGAGCACGGTAATGCTGGCTGGCATTGTGGTAAGGGCCTGAAACTTCAGGATGCTGTCACCGAACGCGTCAATGCCATTCCAAGTTCCATTTCCGGTTGCCAGATAGATGTTTCCACTTGAGTCGGCGGCAGGGCCATTCCCAGACATCCAAATGCCTCCCGCGAAGGAATTGGGCGAGACGTTGAAAACGGCTTCCTGCAAGAGCGACGTCGAGTTGTAGGACATCAGCCAGCCGTGATAAGGGCCAGAGTCGCAATAGGAGGCCCACGAGATAAAAACGTGACCATTTTGCAGTAGGAGCGCGGGCCGCTGACTATTAAGCATGGGGTCGAAGCTAACCTGTCCTCCACTGCTTCCGGCTCCAATTCCCGAGACCACTGCCCGGATTTCCGTTGGCCCGCCAAACTTTTCATTTCCCGTAGCAATAGCAAGGGCGTGGAGACGTTGATGAAAAGGCGCGCCGCTGGTGGTTTTCGTGTTCGTGACCAAATAGATGGTACCGGTCGCCGAATCTATCACGGGCGTTCCCAGAATGCCTATGTCCGGAATAACCAGGGCACAGCCAGACTCGTCCGCGCTGGTCACCCAGGTTTCCCCAGACGGCACGAGGCTGTTTACACCGTTCGCGCCCGTCTGCCAGTAAGTCCTGCAAGGACTGGCATCGGCGTCGAAGGCATAGACGGTGTTGTGCTGCGTGGCGACGAAGACGACGTTGTGGGTGCCACCGCTGATTGTGAGATTCGCCACCCAGAGGGGCTGCGCATAGATAGCGGCATCGACGGCGCATGAGAAGAGCTTTCCAAACGTCGCGGTCGCGACGTTAGAGTTTATGAGAGCGTATTCCTGCGCATTGACACCGGTACGAGAGAGATCGTTGTGGTAGGTCATTACTCCCTTAAGATCCGTTACGCCAATGGACGCGGCGGCGCTCTTGCTGACGTCGGCGTTGCTCACGACCGTAATCGTGTGGGCGCCGGCGGTAGCAGGCGGTGTGTACTTCCCATTGGAGTCGATCGTGCCCACGGTGGCGTTGCCATTTGGAATCGTGTCGACCTGCCAGGTAAACGCCGTATTGTTCGCGCCCGTTACCGTCGCTGTGAAGGTCTGTGTTTGCCATTTCGTGATTGCTGCCCGTTTTGGGCTAACCGTGACCGCCGCATTTCCCGGATTAACGGTTACGGTTATGTTTGCAGGAGCTGATCTGGCGGCATCGGTTATCGAAGTCGCGGTCAAGGTCACCGACGGATTCGCGGGGACGCTCGAGGGGCCAGTGTATCGAATGGGCACACCAGAAGCGCTGGACATGGCGGAAAGTGTGCCGCAATCGGGTGAGCAATTTGCGCCGGACTGCGTAAGTGTCCAGTTGACCCCCTTGCTCTGGGAATCATTCTGGACTGTAGCCGTAAAGTCTTGTATCGCATTGAACTGTATGTTGATAGGCGTGGGCGACACGCTCACCACAACGCTGGGTGTCACCGTGATCGTCGCCACTTGGCTTTTTGTGCTGTCGGCGACGGAAATGGCGGTGAGCATAACGTCCGAAGGATTGGGCTGATTGGACGGAGCTGTGTAAGTGATCGGCGTACCCGAGGGGCCGGAGGTCGCCGAAAGTGTGCCGCAACCGGGTGAGCAATTTGCGCCGGACTGCGTAAGTGTCCAGTTGACCCCCTTGCTCTGCGGATCGTTCTGCACCGTAGCCGTGAACTTCTGAGTGCCGATACCCGCCTGAACCGATGCGGTCGTAGAGGAAAGGGAGACGCTGACAGGCAGCGGAGGAGGCGGTGCAGGTGGTGCAGAGGAGCCGCCGGCACAGCCGATCGCGAATAGTGCGATGCACAGGGAGATGAAACACGCACAAACAGAACCAAGTCGGACACTTTGGACAAGCGCACATTCCACGTGAGCTTTACTCCCGACGGCACTCATTTGTTTTGTGGGCGCCAACCGCGCTCCCTCCGCTCGGGAAGCGTTTTCCTCAATCAAAAAGGTAACATGAATTTGGGGGCGGCCGAAATATTGCGAAAGGCCAAACGACTGGACGATAGGGCAAGAGGACTGGTTTCAAAGTTCTATAACCCTGTCCGGTGTTGAGGGAAACCGGTGAGTCTCCCACTTCAGTTCCTATTCATGGCAGTTTATTTTCCGTCGTTCCTGTCATTCTCTAGCGAAAGTGGCTCCAATTAGGCGGTGTCACGTAGCAATGCTCGGTAAGTTGGATTACAGAACATCTGCCCAAAAACAACTGGTTGTGGGCGCCTCGGGCGCAGGGAGTCGGGTGGAAACGGATCGCCGCTGGAATGGGTGTTGGGGTCGGAACTATCTATCGCGTCGCCGTAGAGGGTTCCAAAATTCCGCAAGAGGGTTTTTGAACCCGAGCCGCGCATAGGCCAACCCTCCAGGGCGAGGTGACTAACTGCCTTTGGAATTTTCCCTTGGGGATTTCTCGTCCGGGCATCCGAGCCCCCTGGCGGTGTAGATGATACCGGACTCGTTGCTGAAGAGCGCCGATGCACAGCTCGACGAGCTTATCAATTGCGCCACGTAGTGCTGGCCGTCCGCTGAGACGACGATGGAAACAGCGTAGTTTTTCAGCGTTCCCGTACTGCTGTCCTTCAGTAGTACGGTCGATAGCAACAGCTCGTGGGCCTTCTCGTGACGCTGCGCGACCAGCTCCTCCAATGAAACGTACTGACGTCTTGGCCCTTGGAATGGCGCAACTTGAAAGGTGTTTATCGTGCGCATCAATCCCAACGCTTCCGGTTCGGTAAGCTCGTCGGCCTTCCCCTGGGGATGGGGCCTCGCGATAGTGGCAACGATGCTCCCCAGCAAACCGAACAGCAATACCAGAAACGGGATAGTTTTAACTCTCACGGCTACCTCCCAAGTCTGCAAACCCGTGGTACATCCCGCGACACGCACAAGGATAACAGCGTGCGAGAAGAAGAGGGGAATCGTTCCTAAGAAGTGGCGGTTCCGAAAACCTCGTCAGATCACCACCTGTAAGTTGTTGATTCAGCGAATCACTTAGGGCGGGGTCGTCAGGGTTCGGAAAAGAGTTCCTTGTGGGCGGTCTAAATGCCACAATGCATGCGACCGAGAGAATTAGTTCGCGGCTATAAGTGCCGCTCCTGGATGCGGCACTTTGCGCTCGCAGTGCTGAGGGCAAGCTAACAACCAATTGGGTAGGCAACATTTTCTGTACTACACGTGGCCGTTGGCAGGAGACTTCCCCCAACGAGGGGCCTCCTCCACATGAGATCGACCGGCTCTGTAGTTTAGACTGACTTCTGCATTCTCTACTTTCCCGTCACGCGCTTCTCTACCTCTTCGGCCGTAGAAGGCAGAGCCGCAGTCAACTTCACCAGCTTGCCGTCTTTATCGACATAGAACATGTCTTCGATCCGCACGCCCAGATTCTCTTCAGGAATGTAGATGCCGGGCTCGATCGTGAACACCATGCCCGGACCAATCGGCACGGAGTAGTCTCCCGCATCGTGCACATTCAATCCCACGTAGTGGCTGAGGCCGTGAATGAAATAGTCCCCCAGCGGCTTGCCGTGCAGGTCCTTACCGTGCGAGTTGATGTAGTCGTAGGCAGCCTTGTACAGTGAGTTCGCGCCCTCTCGCCTCAAGGTCGACTTGCCCGGCTGAAAAGCAGCGATCGCCGCCTGCTGCGCGCCTAGCACGATGTCATAGATTTCTCGTTGCCGCGCGCTGAATTTGCCGCTGACCGGCAGCGTGCGTGTGATGTCGGTGGCATACATCGAGTACTCCCCACCCACATCGATTACCACCACATCGCCCGCCTTCATGGTGGCTGAATCCTCCGAGTAGTGCAGGATGGTTGAGTAGTACCCCGAGCCGACGAT
>WNFS01004066.1_pt1 | contig 16044 bp, 15 predicted proteins | sample 5400141 | NCBI WGS metagenome assembly WNFS01 (sample SAMN13153358, study PRJNA577476) | soil metagenome | isolation source: 60 cm saprolite under Madrone tree | place: USA:California | collected 2016-06-14
CGGGACGGACGGGATGGTGATCAGCCAGACAGCGCTGATCATCGAAATCACCGGGGCGAAGAAGCTGCCGACCATGTTCACAGAGCTGGAGGGCGTCGCTAAAGGGGGGCTTGTAAGCTACGGCGTGAGCTTTTACGCGATGGGCCGGCTCGCGGCCAAATACGTCCAGCGAGTTCTCCTGGGCGCCAACCCCGGAGAACTGCCCGTAGAGCAGGTTGACAGGCTCTACCTCGTCATCAACCTCAAGACCGCCAAGGCTCTCGGCCTGACGATCCCGCAGTCGCTGCTGAGGCGGGCGGATGAGGTGATCCAATAAAGCGATGTGCCTCTCCGACACCGTTGACCCGCGTGGGAAATCCTGCAGAAAAGTCTGAGACACTCACCGTCTTAGGCTGGAGACAAGAACACCCCCATGCCGAGGTGGGGCCGCCCTCTCTCCTCCACTTCATGGATGCAGTGCATGCCGTCCGCTCTCCAGCACGAGCTACACGCCCGCAGGAGCCACGCAACCGCATCACGTGCCCACGAGGTCGCAGAGGTCAAGAAGTCGAGCCTGCGGGTTAATCCTGCCCGGCTCGTGGCGGCAAAACCCGGTCTGCGGGCCAGGTTGCGGGCGTCCGTTCTGTCATCGCCTACATCACTCGCCACCCCACGCGAGCGAAGTGGCTGGAGAGGCAGGGGATGCGGGTCTCCGAGGTAAGCCGATGCGCTGGCTGGTGCTACATTCTGCTACGCCGCATGCCATCAGTAGGGCGTATCCGGCATAACATAGGCGCAGTGGTACCCAGCAGGGGTCGGGCAGGTGATCCGAAGGATCAAAGCACTCAAGGGACGGTGACAGGGACATGAAAGCGAAAGGGCGTTATGGAAGTTGGGATGAAGGCAAGATCAACGAGGCGCTAATGACCGGCAAGCACCCGAAGACGGGCCGAGACCTCAACATCGATGACATCAGGGCCATCAAGTCGGCCATGGCATGGCGAGTGGCGGTGGAGAAGGGCGAGCCGAGCGCGTTGAAGGTGCTGGCACGGCGCAAGAAGGCGGGCCTCCAATAGCCGATCGCCTTAGTTTTTATCGTCATGTCTCCTTCTTCATGCTCGTTCCCTGCAAGACGTACGGCCCCTTCGTCACACCGGCCTCACCACCAACTTGTGATGAAGACTCAGATAACGAAGCCAATTCGTCGTGGCTGATCGGGTTCAGCATTGCCCACAGATCACTTCCACGTCCTTGGCGCGGTGGCGACCCGAGCTGAGCGTAGGGGCAGAGAGGGGGCCTGTCTATCGCCGATGTGACACAGCGGTCAGGACGCAGGTGTTATGCTCTGATCATGGACATCGAGATCAAGCGCTGCTTCGTCTGACGTGACATCCGCAAGGAGGCCGTGAGCCTCCGCGACGATCTCTCGCGCACGCTCGGCGTCACACCGAAGATTCGGTTCGGCGGCTTCGGCCAGCTCGATGTGATGGTCGACGGCAAGGTCGTTTTCTCGAAGAAGCAGGCGCGTCGCAGCCCGACCGCCGCCGAGATCGTCCGTCTCGTCAAGCCGACCTGATCGCCGATGCAGAGACTGTCTTACGGCGACACGAACGCATGGCCGCCAACCCGGGCTCGCCCTGGTCCAGTATGAGGCGTGTGGCCCCCGAAATCGCGCTCCGCTTCACCGAGGCCGAGGAATTGACGTCGCGGCGAGCTATTTCCGGTACGACGGTTCGTGACTGCTGAGGGCACGCCGTGCCGTCGTCGCTGACGCGGTATCCACCAGCCGTTCCAGTGCGCCCTGATCGATGACGAAGACGCGTTTGCCTTCTACCCGGATCCATCTCGCTCGGGCGAATTCGTTGAGGGTTTTCGTTACGGTCTGACGCGCGCACCCTAGCACATCGGCGATGCTCTCGTGCGTCCAGCCCGCGGAGCCTTCGGGCGCTCGGTGGCCTCGGTTAGCAAGCAGGAAGTTCGCCAGAGGCGCGCCGGCCACGTCGCGACGGACTCAACCAGGACCATGACGTCACGCAGCCGCAATGTCAGGGCTTTGATTATCCGGGCCGCGAGAGTGCGAAGACGTTCGGTCAGCTCGTCGAGATCCTGGTTCCCGATCGCCCAGATCATCGAGGGCTCCAGAGCCTGGGCCGATGTGACCCGGCGACCGCCGGTCGCGAGGTGAGAGATGCCGCGTCGCCCTGGGTGTACACGAACTCGCCCGCCCGAAGGCGACGCCTCTTCGCTATGCGTTCCAGCATCCTCCGATCGTCCATCGCCAGCCCGCCAAGGCCATCGATCGATGAGGCACCGCCTAACTCCGCCATCCTATCCTCCCGCGCTTGCCGATTAATCGCCTTTGGGCCTTGCCCAAACGTGGGCCCGTGCCGCTCACAGATCTTCCACGGAGATCCTAGCAACCAGAGGCGCCAAGCCGGGCCTTCGAGACTTCCGCCCTCGGGTGAGGAGGCCTATGACTTGCGGAACGCGTTCACCGCGGTTACCAGGGCGGGCGTGCCTCCGAAGAGATACGCGACCTCGACCGCCTCCTGGATCTCCGCTTCGGAGGCGCCCGCGGAGCGCGCCCGACTGGCGATGTTCGCTACGCCGTCCGGGTGCGAGAGGAGCGCGTCCACGATCATGGTCATGAGGATCTTATACTTGGCGGGAATGGCGCCGTCCTTCAAGACATACTCGCGCTGGCTCATGTAGGATTCCACGAACTTGGGATCGCGCTGCTGCAGCTCTTGAATCCACAGGGGCAGGGTCGGCTGAGCCATGGGGACCTCCTCGAGTTGGGGTCAGGTCTCACAATCCTACATTTCCTCGCCAATCTTTTGGGAGAATATCGCGGCAAGGCATCCTAATGTTGGATCTTGAGACCTGACTCGATGATACGAATCATCGACATGGCATGCACGCGGCGTGCTTCTGGCATCGGCTCCTGCGGCGTTCCGCGTCCGAGTCTGGGAGGTCATGTCACCGACGCTCTCAGCTCCATCCACAATCATTAGTTTTGGCCCACCCTGTTTCCGCAGACCTCGGATGAAAGGTTCTACTGCGTCGGAGATACCGCCACACAGTGGGTTTTTGAGACGCTCTCAGGTGAGGAAACATCACACGCCACGGGCAACGCCGTCATCCTTCCGTCGTGAGCCGGGCCTGGGGCGCGCCGCGCCTGCGGCTCCGGGCGGCTAGGGGCGCTTGATCCGGACGTCCTCGAGCGGGCCGGAGTAGGCGAAGCTTCGGATCAGGTTGATTCCCGGCTCCTCGACGCGGGGGCCGACGCCCCAGATGAATGCCAGCTCGTAGATCGGGATCTGGATCACGCGGTCGTGCAGAATGCCCTGGATCTGGTGGACCAGCGCCTCGCGCTTCTTCACGTCGGTCTCCCGCGCCTGGCGCTGGAACAGGTCCTCGACCTCGGCTTCTTCTCGCGCCACGCGGTGGTCATGGCGGCGCGCTCCATGGTCCGGATCTTGGTCCGGATGCCGACGTTCTGCAGGTAGCCGGCCAGCGCTTCGCCCATCGAGAAGTAGGGCGGCCACGGATACAGGTCACCGGCGTCGAAGCCGTTGGGGAAGCCGGCCTCGGCGAGCAGGCGCTTGGCCTTGGGCGGATCGAAGGGATCCGGCTCGAAGAAGCGTGAAAACTGCAGCACGCGCGGGATCAGCGAGCCCGTGGGGAACGAGAAGCCGAGCGTCTCGGCCTGGTTGAGCGCCTTCCGGTCGAGGGCAAGGCTCGCCGCCTGCCGCACGCGGATGTCAGACCAGGGCGATTTCGGGTCCCACTGGTCGGGCAGGTCGAGCCAGAAGGTGCCTTGCGACTCCTTGGGGGCAACGAGCTTGAAGCCCGGCGTCCGCTGGATGTCCTCGGCCACCGGCCCGGTCAGCAGATAGGCGATGTCGATCTCGCCCTTCTTGAGCGCGGCGGCTCGCGTGGTCTCTTCGGGCATGCTGCGGAGGACGAGGCGCTTCACGTTCGGCACCTTGCGCCAGTAGCCGTCCCAGGCTTCCAGCACGAGTTCCACGCCGGGATTGAAGCTCACGAACTTGTACGGGCCCGCCCCGATGGGCGCCCGCTTGAAGCCGTCCTCGCCCACCTTCTCGACGTAGGCTTTCGGCACGACCCATCCGGCGCCGGTGGCCGACGTCCCGTAGAACGTCATGAAATCGGGCCAGGGTTCCTTGAGCACGAAGCGGATCCTGCTGGGGTCCACGACCTGGACCTCCCGCACGCGCTCCTTGAGGAGCTTTACCCCCGCGCCCTTGTACCGCTCGAACGAGAACTTCACGTCGGTGGCCGTCACCGGCTCGCCGTTGTGGAACTTCACGCCCCTGCGGAGGACGAACTCGTAGGTGAGGCCGTCCTTCGATTCCGTCCACGACTCGGCGAGGCTCGGCGTGTTGAGCCCGGCGGGCATGGGCTTCACCAGCGCGTCGTGGAGCCCGTAGAGCACCATGAACGGGGTGATGATGCCCTCGGTCTCCGCGGGATCGAGCCATCGGGAGGCCAGGGTGATGTGCACGCCCCAGGTCATGGTGCCTTCCGGCGCGGCGCTCGCCGGACCGAAGGCTCCGAGCGTGAGGGCAGCGACGAGGAGTGAAATCAGGGCGCGCCATCTCGGGACTCTCATGTTTCCCCCCCCTCATGGAGTCAGGGCTGGGCGCTTCCACGGAAACGCCTGGTAGCGGACGATCTTGCGCTGGCAACCGCCGCACAGTCAAGACGCGTGACGCAGGCTAGTCCACGACCACCGAAAGCCTAGCGAGGCCCCGGAACACCGGGACCGCGCGCCGGCTCATCGGCGAGGCGGATGCGCGGGAAGCGCTGGAAGAAGGCGGCGATGGCGAGCTGTCCTTCGAGCTGTGCCGTCGGCTCCTGAGGCGGCCGGCTCCGAGTCTGCGACCTTTTGTCACGGTCACGGCCGCCATATTGCCTATCTTCATCCTCTAGACACTGTCCACAATCATTAGTTTTCGCCCAGCGTGGCCTCCACAGTCCTAAGTAGAAAGATTCTGGGGTTTTAGAGGGGCTGCCAGTTGCTAGGTTTTTGGCACGGTCCAAGCCGAAGGAGATCACCTTCCTAGAGAGAGGCTCCCCTGCAATTCACGGGCCCGCAACCACCGAAATCGACTCGCCTCACGTTCGAGGTGGATCTCGTCCCATGCTCCAGGAACCGCAGTCCCGGGCGTACCTGCTGGCGGTCAACTGGCTGTAGTTGATTCTTTCCAACCGTCTAAATCCGCAAGACTCTGTCGTATGCAGGGCCCAGAAATGGCCCCCGCATTCCCCCAGTCCATGGGCACTCGTGGAGGCTCGCAGTCGCCCCAATTTGCACTCGTTTCTGGTTCCACCCTTTTGCTCCGGTCCTGCGTATATCTCTCTGAGGGGATGAGATGGGCCTGGCGCGGGGGCTTCTCCGTCAGCGAGGACGCGCCGTCGCGCACGCGGCGGCTGAGTTCGAGGTCCTCACCTCATGTTCTGCTTGCTTTTCAGCTGGCGCCAGTCGGGTCCGGAAGCGGTCGGAACACTGATGTGCGCTGTGCCACAGTCCTTACGTGGTCCAAACATGTCGCCGAGGTCTCTCCGAGCCAGCTACAAGCCCGTTCGGCGGATAGGGGTCCGCTTCGAGGAAAGGAGCATACCGCATGCGCCCACGAATCGGTCTTTCCGTCATGCTGCTGGAGACACGGCGCGCGGCAATCATCGATCTCGCCACTGAGGGCGATCGCCTCGGCTACGACGGCTTCTTCATGCCGGAGGCGTGGGCGTACGACATGACCGTGCTGCTCGCCGAGGCGGCGGCGCGCACGACGCGGATCACGCTCGGGACTGGCATCCTCGGGATCTGGAGCCGCAGCGCGGCGACCATCGCGATGGCGGCGGCGACGCTGCACGCGATGTCGGGCGGACGCTTCGTGCTCGGCCTCGGCGCCAGCACTCCGCAGCTCGCGGAAGGCCTGCACGACACGCCGTTTGAGCCGCCGGTGCCGCGCATGCGCCGGATGGTCACGCAGATCCGTGCGCTGCTCCGCGGCGAGCGCATCCCGCTCGCGGTGACGACGACCGCCCGCGCGCTCAAGCTCAACCTGCCGCCGGCGCCTGCGCTTCCGATCCACGTCGCCGCGCTCGGCGATGCGATGACGCGGCTCGCGGGCGAGCTGGCCGACGCGTGGGCGCCCTTCCTCTATCCGTGGTCGCAGCTCGCCACCGGCGTCGAACGGCTCCGCGAGGGCGCGACGCGGGGTGGCCATCCGGATCGCGTCCCGGAGGTTCACCCCTGCGTGCCAGCCGTGGTGGCCGACACCGACGCGAAGGCGCGGGAGGGCGCGGCGTGGTTCGTCTCCCTCTACGTGACGACGATGGGCGGGCTTTACCGAGACTCGCTCACGCGACAGGGCTACGGCAAGGCCGTGGAGGCGGTGCTCGCGGCCAACGCGCCAAAGTTCATGGGCGTCGTCCCGGCCGACGCGGAAGATTTACTCGAGCAACTGGCCGTCTACGGCACCCCGCCAGAGGCGCGGCGGAGACTTGGGCGCTGGTACGAGGCCGGTGCCGCCTTCCCGGTGTTGCTCCTCCGCCCGAACCTCACGCCGGAGGAGCGCGCGCTGACGCTCGAGGCCTTCCGCCCGATGCTCCAGTCCGCCTAGGAGGCTGCCCATGCCAGACGTGACGCCGCGCGGCCGGGTGGTGTCGCACATACGGGTTGAGGGCGACAGTCTCGGTCCCAGCGAGGCGCTGCGGAAGGCCCTCGACTACTCCGCGCACGCGCCGGAGACGCGCGCGCTCGTCGAGCGCATCGCCGACGTGCGGCCGACGACTCTTGCGTGTATGCACCGCAGCGCGTGGCGGGGTGACGGCCGCACCTTGCTGCACACGCTTGCGGGTCAGCTCGCATGACCGCGCCTGTTCTGGCCTCGCTCGGCGGCCGGCGGGAGCATCAGCCGGCACTCGGGATCGGCGGCGAACGCGTGCGCCTCAAGGACGGAATGGAGGTTGTGATCCGTGCGTTAGAGCTCTCCGATCGCGACGCGCTCACCGATTTGTACGAGAGGCTCCGTGAACACTCCCGGTATCACCGCTTTTTCGCCTCTCCCGAGCGGTTGCCGTCCTCCTGGGCGGATGGCCTGCTCGATCTCGCTCCGGGGCGTCGGATCGGACTCGTCGCCGACGCTGCGGGAGAGCCCCGCCGCATCGTCGCGCTTGCCGACTACACCGTCGCCCCCGACGGGGAGCATGCCGAGGTCGGACTCCTCGTCGAGGACGCCTGGCAGCATCAAGGGCTTGGCCGAGTGCTCTTCGAGCGCCTCCTCGCCGTGGCGGGAGAGCATGGACTTCGCGTCTTCGTGGCGTTCGTGCACTGCAGCAACCTGCGCGCGATCCACACCCTCGGCCGCGTCGCGACGATTCTGGAGCGCACGATAGAGGCGGGTGTCCTGAAGTTCACCTTCACGAGGTCGCGCGAGGATCCCGGCATAGCCGGGAACTGATCGAGATGTGCGACCGCTCGTGGACGATCTCAGCGCTCGAGGAGGCAGGCGCGCGCCTGCGGATTCCCTTGGGCAGGTTCCGACTGCTCCGGATGGGTCATTGCGCCGCAATCGCCCTCAAGGCCGCAGGGCTCTGGCGCGCGTCGGCCCGTTGGGTGCTCACGGCGAGCGCTTCAATGCCGAGATGCGATTCGCGCGATACGTGAACGCGGCCGGGCTCGCGGTGTTCTCCCCTGGGATCCGCGGGGGGCACTCTCGCGATCGGGATGCCGGCGCCGCAGGGTGAGCCCGGGCCGTACCGATGGGTCGTGGTTTTTCTGTCCACGGCCGTCAACGCGCTGGCGTGGGGGGCGCGATCCACGTTCGCGCTCTTCTATGTCGCGATGCTCGAGGAGTTTGCTTGGGGTCGCGGCCCGACCGCGCTCGGGTACTCGCTGAGCTGGCTGGGTTTCGTCGTCTTCGCGCCGGTGGCGGGCTGGCTCTCCGACCGCTGGGGAACGCGGACGGTCGTGACGGGCGGCGGGGTGATCCTCGGTGTAGCCCTGGCGCTCACGGGCCAGGTGACGTCGCTCGCGCAGTACTATCTGTGCTTCGGCGTTCTCGGCGCCGCGGGCATCGCCGGCATGCTCATTCCATCGACGACGATCGTGACGCGGTGGTTCGTGCGGTCGCGCGGTACGGCGATGGGGGTGCTAAGCGCCGGTGGACCGGGGAGCCGGTGGCCCTCTACCCTCTGAACGCGTGGCTCATCGCGGTCCTGGGCTGGCGCATGGCGCTCCTCGATCTGCACACCCAGGTCGCACCTTGCGCAGACGTGCCGCGGCCGGGAGGCAAGCCACGGCCATCCGGCGCAATGCTGACGTCCCAGGCGGCGACTTCAGCGGGGGTCGCCCGAGGTATCGGGTATTGCGTGGTCCGGCTCTGGCACGATCACGAAGGTCGTACAGGCCGGGCCCTTGGAGCGCCACCCCCGGGGAGGGCCGGGTGATGACAGACTTGACCTCCATCGGGTAGGTAAACATGAGGGATTTCCCGTCGGCCTGGAGATCCGTGTAGCGGGATGTCTCGTCCTTGGTCATGGTCGGGGTCGAGGTGACCTTGATGCGCCGAAGCCACTTCACGCTCATATTCCCTTCATTGCCGGGGAGAAACAGTCGAACGGGGTAGCCATTCTCCGGCCGCAGGCGCTCGCCGTTCTGATACAAGGCGATGAGCGCATCATCCATGGCCTTGGCCATTGGCACACTCCGGCTCATCGCGGCAGCATCGGCGCCCTCCGCCAGGAGCCAGGAAGCCGCGGGGTCGGCTCCCGCCTCCTCCAGGAGCATGCGCAGCGAAACGCCGGTCCATTCGGTACCCGACACCAACCCATGAAGCTCCCCAACCCGCAGGGGCGGTGGATTCGGCCCGTACATGAGCTGGCTGTTCCCCGAGCACTCCAAGAAGTGGATGCGCGACTGCATGGGGTAGCGCATGAGCGCGTCCATGGTGAAGATGAGCGGACGCTTCACCATGCCGTGGATGAGGAGGCGGTGCTGTTCCGGATCGATGTCGGGGACGCCGCTGTGGTGCCGCTCGAAGTGGAGCCCACTCGGTGTGACCATCCCCTCGAGCGCCTCCAATGGCGAGCGAGAGGCCCCGCTGCCCGTCGTGCCGGGCTGGGAGCGGATCAATTCGCGCGTGACCTTGCTCTCATACTTAGCCGGCACGCCGTACCCGCTCAGCGGGCTGCCCGGGTATTGCATCGACGAGGGTACCTCCGCCTGGGCCACTCCCGGGGACTTGAGGGCAAGGCCACCGGCCGCTCCCAGCGCCGCCAGGCCACTGCTGAGGAAGATCCGTCGGTCGAGCAGTCCGTTCCCGGCGGCGGGCGAAACCGGAGACCCAGCCGGCGAAAAGCGCTTTGCTCGTTTCATATTCCCCTCCTGTCGGTTGCGCAGCGAACGTTTCACTCGATAACAATGCCGTATACCTTGGCTTCAACAGGCTTGGCAAATAGCTCCGGGTCCCATCAACGGGGCGATCCGTCCGCATGTCTCACACGAGCCCCGTGGAGCGAGAACTATCGCAGCCAAGTTCCCTCCTACCTCCATCGCTCTCCGGCGGCGGGCACCCCACTCGTGGCCCCCGTCCCCGTGACATAATCTCCCGGACGCAGACCCCGGCCGCCCAAGAGCGGTGCCACAGCCACAGGGCAACTCCCCGGCGCGGCTGGTAGAGTGAGGTCATGCAGCTCACCCATGCGCGCCCTCCGCGACTGCCGACGGTGAGTCGCATTCTGAGGACATGTCTGCGGACTTGCCGTCCCGCCGCGGCATCCCGATGCCCGAGAAGATCGAGGTCGCCTCGTCGATATGATCTGTAGCGGCTGCGGCTTCGAAGCACCCGCCGATTTCGCGTTCTGCCCCAGGTGCGGGGCCAGGCTCGCCGGCCCTCCCCCGCCTCCGCCCCCGCCGACCGCCGCGCCCGACAGCGACCGCCGGCCGGTCACCGTGCTCTTCGCGGATCTGGCCGGGTTCACGGCGCTCAGCGAAGCGCTCGATCCCGAGGACGTGCGCGCGATCCAAGGCGATCTCTTCCATGAGATGTCCGAGTCGATCGACCGCTACGAAGGCTTCGTTGAGAAGTTTGTGGGCGATGCGGTCATGGCGGTCTTCGGTGCCCCGCGCGCGCACGAGGACGATCCCGAGCGCAGCCTGCGCGCCGCTCTCCTGATGCGTGAGCGGATGGGCACACTCAATCGCCGCTGGGAGCGGCAGGTGGGTCGGCCACTCGAGCTGCACATCGGGGTCAACACCGGCCCGGTGGTGGCGGGCCGGATCGGCGCGACCGTCGACGCCGCCTACGCGGTGACCGGCGATACCGTCAACACCGCCTCCCGCCTGCAGAGCGCGGCAGCGGCGGGCGAGATCCTGATCAGCGAAGCGACGTATCAGCTCACGCAACATGCCTTCGCGTTCGCCCCGCGCGAAGAGATCCGGCTCAAGGGCAAGAGCGAGCCGGTGGCGGTCTATCGCCTGCTGGGCCCGCTCGCGGCCCCCCGCTCGGCCCGCGGCCTCGAGGGCCTCGGCCTGGCCGCGCCCTTCGTCGGCCGCGACCGCGAGCTGCGCCAGATGGAAGCGGCCTTCGACGACGTGCGGGCGGGACGCGCCCAGGTGCTCAGCCTCATCGGCGAGCCAGGGGCCGGCAAGTCGCGGCTGCAGCGGGAGTTCTTCGCGCGCCTCGAGGCGGCCGGCCGCCTCGAGGGCACCACGATCCGGCGCGCGGCGTGCTCGGCGCTGGGCGAGCAGACCTACGGAGCGGCGGCCGCGCTCCTGCGCGACGCCTACGGCGTGGAGCACGGTGATTCCGTCGAGGTCGCCCAGAGCAAGCTCGCGGCGGGCCTGGAGACCCTCGGAGTCGGCACGGAGGATAGCGCGGCGATGGTGGCCGCGCTCGCCCGGGTGCTCGGCCTCGAGCAGGACGACGCGCGCATGCGCCATCTGGAGCCGGAGCAGCTCAAGCGCCAGATCTTCATGGCCACCTGCGCCCTGGTGGAGCGACGGCTCGCCGCCGGCCCGCTCGTGCTGGTCGTCGAGGATCTGCACTGGGCCGACCTCGCCTCCATTGAGCTGCTGGGCGCGGTCGCGGATCGGCTCGCCGATCGTCCGCTCCTCGTTCTCCTGATGTATCGGCCGACGCTCGAGCCGGATGCGCTGGGCACGAGCCGGGCGCCGCACATCGGAATCGAGGTAACAGCTCTGTCGGGATCCGACAGTGAGGACCTGCTGGCGAAGTGGTTCGGGGACTCGACGCCGCGCTTCCCGGAGCGGCTGCGGACCCTCATCCTGGAGCGGGCCGGCGGCAACCCGCTGTACCTCGAAGAGGTGGTACGTGCCCTGGTCGCGGACGGCCTGCTGGTCCGCGACAGCCTGGGGTGGCGGTGCACCGCGGAGGCGGCGACCGCGCAGGTGCCCGCCACCCTGCACGGGCTGATGCTCGCGCGCGTGGACCGGCTCGCGGGCACAGAACGGCAGGTCATCCAGGAAGCGGCGGTAATCGGTCCCCGCTTCGAGGTTCCTCTGCTGAAGGCGGTCTCGGCTGAGCCCGCCGCGGTGGACGCGGCGCTCGACGCGCTCACCGGTGCCGATATGGTGACGCCGGGGCCGGATCACCGGTTCCGCCATGGGCTCCTCCAGGAGATCGTGTACCAGAACATCCTCGTGGCGCGCCGCACCGAGCTGCACAGTCGAGTCGGCGCCGCCCTCGAGACCCAGGGCGTCGGCAACCCGGAGAGTCTCGATCGACTGGTGGCCCTCGGCCACCACTGGGCCCTCGGCGCCGACAAGCGCCGTGGAGCGCGCTACCTGATGGCGGCGGGCGATTGGGCGCGCGGGATGTATGCCAACGCAGACGCGATCCAGCACTATCAGCGGGCGCTCGATGCCCTCGAGGACGGCGACGCGGTCGAGACGGAGCGGCTCGTGGCCCGGGAGCGCATGGCCGACCTCCTCGGCCCGACCGGACGGCGGGGGACCGCGCTCGGCGAGTACGACATCGTCGAGGCCGGGTACCGCGCGGTGGGGGACGCCGCGGCTCAGGCGCGCATCCTTCGCAAGATGGGCGGCCTTCACTGGGATGCCGGCGCCCGCTCGCGGGCGCTCGGGTGCTTCGAAGCCGGGCTCGCCCTGCTCGACGACGATCGTGAGCATATCGAGCGGGCGCACCTCTACCAGGAGATGGGCCGGCTGGCCTTCCGCAGCGGCGACAGCCAGCGAGCCGTCGAGTGGGCGGAGCAGGCGCGGCTCCACGCCGAGCGCCTCGCCGCCGACCCTGCGCTCGATGCGGACGGGCGCGGGGAGGCGGCGACCGCCGCCGCGCAGAGCCACAACACGCTCGGCGTCGCCCTGGCCCGCCTGGGCCGGCTCGAGGAGGCGGTCGAGCACATCGAGCGCAGCGTGGCCCTCGCCCGGGACAACGGGCTGTTGCAGGCGGCCTGTCGTGGGCTCGCCAACCTAAGCGTGCTCTACAGCACGCTCGACCCGGCGCGGGCGCTCGAGACCTGTGCGGCCGGCCTCGAGACGGCCAAGAAAATCGGCGACCTCGGCTTCCAGTCGCGCCTCTACGCGAACCTCGCGGTAGCCTACTGCGCGCTCACCAACCGCTGCGACGAACAGGGCGTCGGCGCGGCGCACGCCGCGATCGATCTCGACCGGCGCCTCGGGCAGCTCGATCACCTGGCGGTACCGCTCATCGTGCTCGGGCAGATCTACCAGTGTCACGGCGATCCGACGCGCGCGATCGCGCACTACGAGGAGGCGCTAGCCCTCGCCGAGGAGGCCGACGAGCCGCAGCTGCTGTTTCCCTGCTACGATGGGCTCGCCACCGTCCACTTGGACCTGGGCGACGAGGGCCGGGCCGAGGAGTTCATGCAGAAGGCCCAGGCGGTGTGCGAGCGGGCCGGGCTCGAGCCTGACGCCCTGGTAGTGCTTCCGTTCCTCGACTGACTCGATCGACTCGAGAAAAAGGAGACGCTCGTCATGGCTTTCACGCCGTTGAGCCCCGGTGATCCCGCTCCCCACTTCGCGCTGCCCGCGGTCAACCGCGAAGGCCAGGTCTCGCTCGACGACTATCGCGGTCGCAGTCCGGTCCTGGTCGCCCTGTTCCGAGGGCTGCACTGCCCCTTCTGCCGGCGCCAGCTCGTGCAGCTGGGCACCACGCAGGACAAGCTCAAGGCGGTGGGCGTCGAGACGATGGCGGTGGTCAACACCCCGCCGGAGCGCGCGCGGCTCTACTTCAAGTACCGCCCCGCGCGGGTGCTGCTCGCCGCGGATCCCGAGGCGGCGACGCACCAGGCGTTTCGCCTGCCCGCGAGCGTGATCGTCGAGGACGAATCAGCGACCTCGTGGCCCCAGAGCGCCACGATGGGCCAGCTGCTGGCGACAAGAGTCAATCCCACCGGGGAGCTGCCCGAGCCGCAGAACGTCTTCACGGCGATGGAGACCCTGAACAAGAAAGACGGGTTCGAGGTGACCGAAGCCGACCAGCAGATCGCGGCCGCGCACGGCACCCAGATGGGCGGGCACTTCCTCATCGACCGGGACGGGATCGTGAGGTGGCTGCAGATCGAGGGCGGGGAGCGGATCGGCGACATCTCCAAGTTCCCGAGCGACGAGGAGATCCTTCGGGCGGCCCGGGGCCTCTAAGCCGCTCCCGATCCTGCTCGGACCACTTGGCGGACTTGGTAGCGCTTGATCGCCGCCTGGTCGAAGACCAGACCGAGGCCGAGCTGGTCCGGTACCACACCTCCTGCGTCTCTGGGTCCACAGTTACTTTGATGCCCAAACGTCCGAGTTCGAGATCCAACCGCTCAAGGGCAATCGTCATGAGTCCCTCAAGCTGTTCCATCTCATCTCCCAACGCCTTGCCATAGGTGGCAGCCATCTCCGGGCTGAGCTTCCCGGAAATGAGTGTCCGTGGCATGGTCTCGGCGCTGGTCCGCGGCCGGGTGTGGTACCTGTCCATGTTCTTCGTGCTCCCCGGCGACCTGGGGCGGGCGCTGCTCGAGCGGGCGCTGGCCTACGGCGAGGCGCGCGGGGCGGAGGTGCGCAGCGTCTGGGCCTCGCTCGATCCGCGTGCCCAGGCCCGCTACGTGATGGCCGGCCGCAATCGCGGGCGGCGGGGGAAACGTGACGGTGCGCGTTCCCGGCGCCTGCGCTTCCCTGCTCGAGGCGCTGGTCGGCTGCGGCTTCCGAATCGGCGAGCTCGCGGTCTTCCTCGCCTCGCGGCCGTTCGGCCGGCCTGAGCTCTACCTCCCCTCGGGGCCAATCCTCTATCAAATCTATTCGATGTTAGAGAGGCGGTCGAGCGGCATGTACCGGCGGGCGCGAAAGGCGCTCTTCCTCCTGAGCCCGGGAGAAGGCGAATCAGCGGGAGAGCTTCTCCGCGCGGACGCCGATGAGACGGAGCTTGCGGTGCCGGGGATTCTCGCGGTCGTCGAGGAAGGGCAGGAGTAGCTCGAGCGCCTCCGCGCACAGAGCCTCCGCGCTCGTCCACGCCTCGCGGCCGGTCCGCGAACGCGCGAAGGTGATGAAATTCTCGAAGCGGACGGTCACCGTGACCGTCCGGAACGCACGGAAGCCGTGGCCCTCGAGCCGGCTCCACACCGTCCCGACCAGCGCACGGGCGCGCTCCAGCACGAACGTCGCGTCCAGGGTGTCGATTTCGAAGGTCTCCTGCTCACCGACCGACTTGCGCTCCCGCTCGTTCGACACCGCGCTCTCCGAGAGACCGCGGGCCTTGGCGAAGAGGTCCTCGCCCCAGCGGCCGAACCACTCCGCGAGCTGCGCCCGCTCGAGCGTTCTGAGATCCGCGACGGTCCGGATGTGACGCTCGTGCAGGAAACGCTCCGTCTTGGGTCCGATCCCCGGAATGACCCGGATCCGCAACGGATCGAGAAACGGCTGGACCTCCTCCGCTCGCACGACCGTGAGCCCGTCGGGCTTCTGGAAATCCGAGGCGATCTTGGCGACGAGCTTGTTGGGGCCTATGCCCACAGAGGCGGTCAGCCCTTCCTGGCTCACGATCTCCGCCTTCAGCCGGAGGGCGCGCTCGACGGCGGCGTCGAAGCTGCCGAGCGACGAGAGCTCGAGATACGCCTCGTCGACGCTGGTCTTCTGGAAGGCGTCGCCGGCCGCGGCGAGGATCGCCATGATCCGCGCCGAGACTTCCCGATAGAGGGCGTGATCGTCACGGACGAAGATCGTCTCGGGCTCGCCCCGGCGACGCGCGGCCTCCGCCAGGCGCCAGGCTCGCGAGATCGGCAAGGCCGAGCGGATGCCGTACCGTCTGGCCGCGTAGCTCGCCGCCGTCACGACGCCTCGGCCGTGGCCCTCCTTGGGGTCGGCTCCGACCACGAGCGGCCGGTCTCGTAGCGCAGGATCCCGCTGCGCCTCGACGGCGGCGTAGAAGGCGTCCATGTCCACGTGCGCGACGATCCTCACCGAGCCTCCCGTGGGCGTAAGATTGCGCAGGGTCGACGGAGATGTCCCGGTCCCTGTTGAATTTGAGAACTGAGTAGCGACGGCTCCCTGGTCGGCGTGAGAATCGCGTCGACCAAGACAAACGGTCCCCAATGCCGGGGCCAAGGAGCCGCCAATGACGAGGAGAACAGAGAGAGCGCAGCGAACGCAAGCGGAGAATGGCGCGGGCCCGGCGCTGGCGCACCTGGTGGAGCCGATGCTCGCCGGGATGACGACGACGCGCCGGCACTTGCTCGCGTGGGTCCATGCGCATGGGCTGGCCGCGCTGGACGAATTGTTTCGCGACGAGGCCGTGGCCCTGGCCGGGCCCAAGGGCCGGCATCACCCGCAGCGCACCCATCATCACTGGGGGACGGCGGCGACGGAGCTCACCTTCGGAGGCCGGCGCGTGCAGGTGCGCCGCCCCCGCGTGCGGCAGACGGCCGGCGGGGAAGCGACGTTGCCCTCGGTGGCGGCGTTTCGCGACCGGGACCCGCTGAGCGCGCGGATGATGCAGCAACTGCTCGCCGGCGTGTCGACCCGCCAGTACGACGCCAGTCTCGAAGCGCGGC
>WNFS01001837.1_pt1 | contig 16040 bp, 20 predicted proteins | sample 5400141 | NCBI WGS metagenome assembly WNFS01 (sample SAMN13153358, study PRJNA577476) | soil metagenome | isolation source: 60 cm saprolite under Madrone tree | place: USA:California | collected 2016-06-14
CGGGAATAACCGCCGCGCTGATCACCACGTCGCTCTCTACCACGACTCTTCCCAGCAGTTCACGCTGGCGATTGTAAAATGTTTCATCCTGGGCCCGCGCGTACCCGCGCGCATCCTCGGCATCTTTGGCCTCGATGGGGAGCTCCACGAAGCGCCCGCCCAAGCTCTGCACTTGCTCCTTCGCTGCGGGACGCAGGTCGTAAGCCGAAGCGACTGCGCCCAGCCGCCGTGCCGTGGCAATCGCCTGCAAACCCGCCACACCCGCGCCAATCACAAAAACGCGGGCCGGAGTAATCGTTCCCGCAGCCGTCGTGAGCATTGGAAAAATGCGCGGCGAAGTGTCCGCCGCAAGTACCACCGCCTTGTAACCGCAAATCGTGCCCATTGAGGAAAGCACGTCCATGCTCTGGGCGCGCGTCGTTCGCGGCATCAACTCCACCGAAAACGAAGTCACTCCTTTGCCGGCGATTTCCTGAAGGGTTTCAATGGAGCCAAGCGGCCTCAAAAATCCAATGAGTGCCTGGCCGCGGCGGAAAAGGGGAAGGTCGGCTTTGCCGGTCTTGTCGTTGGAACCGTAACAGAGAATTTGAACCACTATGTCCGCGGCGCGAAACACTTCGGCGCGATCGGCGGCAATCTTCGCGCCCTTCGCGGTGTAGTCCGCGTCGGGATAGCCTGCCACGGCGCCGGCTCCGGCCTCCACCACCACTTCCAACCCTGCTTTGGTCAGATTCGGAATGGCCGCGGGCACGAGCGCCACGCGCCGTTCTCCGGGAAAACTCTCTCGGGGCACACCAACGATCATGAAGCATCCTCCGCTTCTAAAAGCCAAAACTGTTGTTGGGAATAGCAATCGGTCGGGGAAATAAACTCAATCCATTTCAAGAAGAGGCCAACCCTCCACCGGGCCAAACGCTTCAAATCATACACTCATAGGAACCACTTCCGTTAGATCACATCACCTTGCTCAAAGTTGGGAATCTCTCTTAATGCGAGGTGACTATGCTCGAGCGTTTCGGCGGCCTTACTGCACGCAGACGCAAAAAAGGGACCGCTCCGCGGTCCCTCCTTATTGCAGCTACGAACTCCGCGAAGAAAAAACGCCGACGTTAGTTGCTCCCTTGCGTTTTATCTGAGGGTGTGGGCGTTGCCGCGGACGCTTCGCCGATGGACAGCTCATACTTCTTGCCACCGAAGAAAATTCCCGTCAGCGCCTTGTTACCAGCCTGGTCGGTGTTGGTGGAATAGCCACTCTCGGCCTCGGCTTTCTTTAAAGGAAGAACAAGCGCCGGTACTTTGGCTATCGTCCCTCTGCTGTCGGAAATGCTGAGTTCCACAGTCGGTCCGGTTCCAGCCCATTCCACTTGGTACTTACCGGCCGGCAGCTGTTTGCCACCGACAGTAACGGCCTCGCCGACATTCAGCATACCCTTGGTGGAATTGCCGGCGATCGCGCCGGTTGCAAGCAGCAGAGAAAATGCCAGCAGCCCTGCGCCGAATTTCGCATTTTTCATAAGAGTCACTTTTCCTTTTGTCCTCGCCTCGCGGAAGCAAATCAAGATCCTTCATTTCCGCCGAGGTAAGCATGATTTGACTACCCCCATTTGATAAGAAAAGGAGCCTCCGGGTTACACTCCCAGCAACGAAAGAATGGCATGAATGCATTAGAAAATCGATTTATCCACGAAACACATTCTCCATGGTTTACCGCCTACCCACCCAGCTCCCCCCGCGAACAGCGCTATCACCGCTGTTTGCGGCCCTCTTTCTTCTTCGCCGTGCGATCGGTGTCCGTCGCGTACTCTATGTTGAAGGATTTTTCCCCGCGCATTCGTTTTGAAATTGCGCGCCGAGTATCGGACAATAGAGGTGTCATTCGAAAATGGATTCTCCAAGCTCAAATTTGTATCCCGCGAACTCCGATTCCCCCGCCCGCGAGAAGCTTCTCTCCCTCCGTCTTGCTCTTCTGCGCGTCCACAAGACTCTTCTCAACATGGAGCGCCGCGAGTACGAGCGCGAGCACGGCTACGTAAACACCGGCGAGCTCTTCCGCCTGGTCATCGACCACTCGCAATTCGCCTGGTTGCACAACATCTCCGAATTCGTCGTCCGCATCGATGAAACTCTGGCTGCCAAGGAGCCCGTCACCCCCGAATACACCAGCGGCGCCATCTCGCTCGCCCGGAAAATGTTTGTTCCCACGGAATCCGGCGACGCCTTCCAGAAAAAATACTTCGACGCCATCCAGCGCGACCCTGCGGTTGTCATCGATCACGCTGAGCTCGCACGCCTCTTCAACAACGAGCCTCCCGACACCTCTGCCCCGTAGTTTTTTCAAATTCCCTGATAGACTTGCCCGGTCACCCGGAGGTCCTCATGAGCGAATCCGAAAAGACCTACACGAACGGCGAAATCACCGTCATCTGGAAACCCGGCGTCTGCATTCACTCCGCCAAGTGCGTGCAGGGCCTCGGCGAAGTCTTCAACGTCAACGGTCGCCCTTGGATCAACATGGTCGGTTCTGGAAGCGATCGCATCATCAAACAGGTTGGCCAGTGCCCTTCCGGCGCGCTCAGTTACGTTCGGAATGAACAAACCAGCAAAGCGGCACGGTGATCCGTGGACGTGAATCTCGACGATGTAACCGTCACCCACAACGAAGAGGCTCATCGCTTCGAAGCTGGCATTGGCGGCCTTCGCGCCTTTATCACTTATAGCCGCTTCCCTGGCCGCATCGTTTTTACGCACACCGAAGTGCCGCAGCCACTCGAAGGCCAAGGCGTGGCTGCAAAACTCGCACGCGTGGCGCTCGATTTCGCCCGCGTTAACGATCTCCGGGTTGTCCCACTCTGTCCCTACGTCTCCAGTTTCATTCGCAAGCACCCTGAGTATCAGGATCTCGTTTCTTCCGACGACCTGCAGAAGCTTCTATCCCGCTGATTCGGCATCCCATGTCCTCCACTCGCGCCGCTCTGAGGTCCTCACCAGCGAAATTCTCTATCCGCCGCTTTCGCCGCACTGAACTTCCACCTGACACCGTCGATCTCGCTCGCTTCCTTATCGGAAGGGTCGTCGTCCACGATCTCCCCGCGGGACGCCTCAGCGGCCGCATTGTGGAAACGGAAGCCTATCCGCCCGGCGATCCCGCCGGACATCACTTCCGCGGCCCTACTCCGCGCATCCGTTCGATGTACCTCGCGCCGGGCCACGCCTACATTTTTTTAAACTATGGCGCGCACTTCATGCTCAATGTCGTGAGCGAGCCTGCCGGAGTCGCCGCCGCAATCCTCATCCGCGCCCTCGAACCGCTCGAAGGCATCAAGCTCATGCAACGCCATCGCAAGACCGCCCGGCTTCTCGATCTCACCCGCGGCCCCGGACGCCTCGCCGCCGCTTTTCAAATCGATCGCCGCCATGACGGCCTCGACCTCTGCGCCCCCGGCTCGCTCTGGCTGGGCGAAACCTGCCATCCCATTGGCCCCATCGGAAAAACCGTCCGCATCGGCATTACCCGTGCCGCTGATCAACTCCTTCGCTTTTACGAGCGCGGCAATCCCTTTGTCAGCGGCCCCAAGCGCTTCCTCCTCCCTGTCACGCCCCGCAAGAAATCGTCTTGGGGGACAAATTTGATCTGATCCCGAAAATGCGCTCTCGTCCCTTTGTCGAATTCCTCGCTCTTCCCTCGTCCCGGTCTCCTGCCCTCTGATCATTTCTTGCTTAGAGTGCTCTCTTGCGCTTCGGTAGTTTCCACTCGGCGCACCAGATAATTCTCCAGAAGCTCGTCCAATTCCTGCGGCCGGATAGGTTTTGTGAGATACCGGTCCATCCCTCCGGCCAGGCATTTCTCTCGATCGCCCTTCATGGCGTGCGCCGTTAGCGCGACTATGGGCACGCGGATTCCGCTGCCTCCCTCTTTCTTTCGAATCGCCGCAGTCGCTTCGAACCATCCATCACCGGCATCTGCACATCCATCAAGACCAGATCAAAGGTCTCTTTTTCAAGCGCCTCCAGCGCTTCGAGTCCATTCCCTGCTACCACCACGGAGTGTCCTCTCTTTTCCAGCAGCCGGCTCGCCAGCCGCTGATTCACGGCATTGTCTTCCACCAGCAGAACGCGCAACGAAGCGGCAGGTTCGCGGGCATCGTGCAGGGAGAACCGTGTGATCAGCGGGATCGCGCCCCTCTGTTCCCTGGCCCCCAGTACTCTGGCAACCGCCTCGCGCAATTCGGATTGCCTTATCGGTTTTAGCAGATACGCGGAAACTCCTAGTTCCTGGCAACGTGCGGCATCCCCTCGGTGGCCCGCTGAGGTAAGCATCATGATGGTGGCCGTTGACAGTTCCGGCCTTTCCCGGATTCGTTCGACCAGCGCAAACCCGTCCATCCCTGGCATGTGCATGTCCGTCAAGACCAGCCCGTAAGGTTGTCCTGCCTCCCGGGCTGCGCATAATTGCGCCAGTGCTTCTTCCCCTCCTTCCACGGACGTCACCTTCATCTCCCAACGCTTCAGCATCCCTTCCAGGATCCGCTGGTTCGCCCGGTTGTCGTCCACCACCAGCACCCTCACGCCGCGCAGGACTTCAGGCGGGGCAATCGTTCCGATTTCAATCGCCCTGGGATCTGCCACCCGCAGCCGCATCGTGAAGTGAAACTCGCTTCCCCGGCCTACCTCGCTGGTCACCCAGATTCTTCCGCCCATCATGCTCACCAAGCGCGTTGAGATGGTCAGTCCAAGCCCGGTTCCTCCATATTTCCGCGTCGTGGAAGCATCCGCCTGAGTGAAGGGTTCGAAGATCGAATCCCGTTTCTCTTCGGCGATCCCAATCCCTGTGTCCGCGACTGCGATCGCGTGCCTCAGCCAAGGCTGTATTCTGGCGTTCAATCTCTTGGAGCATGTAATTGAAATCCGTGCTGAGTTGGCCTAGCTCGGCCCCGCCCGACAGCGGCGCGCGTAGCGAGTAGTCTTTCCTTGATGCCACGCAGCGCGCGGTCCAGGCTAGATCGTAGATTGGCCGCGTAATCCCATTCGGAAGCCAGGCAGAAAGCACGTACACGATGAGCAGGCATGTCCCCGCCATGACCGCAAGGGCTTTGGTAAAATGAAGGATTCGCCTGTGCAAGTCATCAAGATCATCTTCGAGGTAGAGGGCTCCTACGGGATTGCCGTCGAGATACACGGTTTCCGTATAAGAAAGCGATTTTGCCTCCCATAGAACGCCTGGCTGAGGCAGTTTGGGCGGCGTGAAATGGCCGGTCAGATCGCGACGGACGTACCACGACAATACCTGCTCGTCTACCCGGTACAAAACCGGCCATGAATCACATAGAAATATATATACATAAATATTTATCATTTGCTACGCGCTCTGTTATTTCTTGGACGAAAGAAATGTGGAAAGTCGAGATATCAATGACGACCCGGAGGCTCCTATCGGGAGGTGCGCGAAGAAATCTCCAAGAATTAAATCACTAGAAACAACTCACGCCTTACTTTCCGGGTCAATCGCTACTTGCTTCCGCAAGATGGACACATGCGCTGCGAAAATTTTCGCACTAGGTTTCCGTGAACCTGGTGACGCCCGCCCGTGGCTCTCCATTACCGATTGGAACCACGTCACCCCTTCCTGCCCATTTCGTGCAAGAATGTGGACGATGAGCGCCCGGCCCCAGGCGCCTGCGAATCACCAGTCTAGACGATCCAGCCCTGCCTCAGACGCCGCGGTGTTCTTTCGGCGATCGCACGCCAAGCAGATGGGGGTGTCCCCGTTGGCCGGCTCACAAGAATTTAAAGTTGGAGGTGCACTATGAGCGACGTCTGGAAGCAGTGCGAAGGTCAGGTCATCGACAATCGATTCCGGCTGCTGCGGTACCTGGGCGGTACGGACGACTCCGCCGTTTTCCTCACGCAGCTAGCCGGATCACCTTCACAAAAAGCCGCCATCAAATTTATTCCCGCCGGCACTACCGCCGATCTCCAGCTCTCACTTTGGCGCCGTGTCACACAGCTTGCTCATCCCCATTTGCTCCGCATCTTCGACATCGGCCGGTGCCGCCTGGAGAACAGGGATCGTCTCTACATCGTGATGGAGTATGCCGATGAAGACCTCTCCCAGATTCTCCCCCAGCGTCCTCTCACGGCTTCTGAAGCTCGCGAAATGCTCAAACCCGTGCTCGATGTTCTCGTTTATCTCCACGGCAAAGGCCTCATTCATTCACGCATCAAACCTTCCAACATTCTCGCTACCGCCGATCAACTCAAGCTTTCCAGCGACGCTCTCCTCCCCATCGGCGAATCCCGCAAATCATCGAGCAAGTTCGCTGCTCACGACGCCCCTGAAACCGCGGCTTCTCCGCTCTCTGCAGCCGCCGACGTCTGGTCTCTCGGCATGACCCTGGTCGAAACGCTCACGCAGCACGTGCCTGTCTTACAGCCCGGAAGCCAAGCCGACCCGGTCGTCCCCGATGCGCTTCCCCAGCCGTTCCTCGATATTGCGCGTCACGCACTACGCCGCGAACCCCGGCGCCGCTGGACCCTTGCCGAAATCGCCGCGCACTTCAATCCCGCGGCCGCCGCCGTCGCGGCCGCCGCCCAATCCGTTTCTCCTTTAGCTGTCCCGCTCTCCACGGTTCCGGCTGTCCCCGCGGCAAAGCTGCCAGTGCCAAAGTCGGACGGGCCTCCGCCAAGACCGCAAGCGCAGCCACCACGTCTGCAACCCGCGAACCTGCCGAAGCAAACTCTTGTTCTTCCCAACTATGTCCTTCCCGTTGCCGCTGTGTTGCTGGTTATTTTCGGCATCATTGCGCTTCCGAAAATCCTCGGCCATCGTTCCGACTCTTCGTCGTCCGCTTCAGCGGCTCCCGCTCAGCCCGCAGGAACCCCCAATCCGGTCGAGCAGCCTGTGCGTCGTGAAACCCCGCCGGCTCCGAAGACGTCCGCATCATCCGGGCCGCAAAAATCGCTAAAGACCGCCGTAGAGAAAAAGCCTGCGGCACGGCCGGAGAGTTCGCCGGTTGCCGCAAGCACCCGTGCTGCCGTGCGCACTGATACCTTCCCCTCCGCAAATGCGCCACGCACTACCGCGTCCTCTCCCGCGCACGGCGAAGTCCTCGACGAGGTTCTGCCCGAAGTCTCGGACAAGGCGCGCGCCACCATTCGGGGCACCGTCCGCGTCAGCGTCCGCGTTCACGTGGATCCCACGGGCGACGTCTCCGAAGCCGCGCTCGATTCTCCGGGCCCCAGTAAGTATTTCGCCGACCTCGCGGTGAAAGCCGCGCGCCGCTGGCAATTCGCTTCACCCGAGGTCGACGGCCACAGCGTCCCCAGCGACTGGCTCATCCGCTTCCATTTCTCGCCCTCCGGATCCAAAGCCTTTCCAGCGCAAACAACGCCGTAACCACAGACACATCGGTTGCGTTGAGCAGAGCGAGGGCTAGTCAGCAAGCTGCTCCCATCCCGGGTGTTTTTTCTGACCGTCGCCCGGAGCTCCCACAACAACCCCAACGGCTGGGGCTCGCGGTTTCCACCATCGCAGCCCACCCGGGCGCTAGTGCCCTTGAGCGATTCCTTAAGAATCGTAGCCGGGGCCGCCAGGCGACCCGCATTCTTTCCACAGCTTTTCCCAATTCCAGATCCCGTACGTCACCTCCTTCGGCAACGGGAATCCGAGCTGATGCGCGAGCATACACACCTGCCCGCGATGGTGAGCTTCGTGAGAAAGCATGTAGCACAGCATTTCCAGGCCAACCGGCCAAGGCCGAGCCCAGCCGTCTCTGCAAAACTTCTCGACGCGGCCCCTACCACCGCCGAGGGCTTCAGCGAGCATCTCCGCGCAGCGAGCAGCACTCTCGGCCAATGCCGCACGGGCCTGCTGCAGCGTGCAGCGCGCGCGGTTGAGCTGTCGCGGAACCTTCAAGTGCGGAGCCGTAAGCCTGACCCACTTGGTGCGGACATTGTGCATGTGCGTGAAGATCGCCGCAATGGTGCGGGTCTTGCCGGGCGGTTTGGCTCTCCAGGCGGTCGGGTCAAGACGTTCGATAAGAATCTGGTTCATGCGATCATTGACGGCAAACGTCTGGACTGCGGCTCGGCCGAGTTGAGTGTGAACCTTGTGTTGACGCGTGGTCATGGCTCCCTACTCCTTGACCTATAATACTTCTGGGCCGTCGGCCAGCGTTCTGAGATTTGCAACTGCTGCCCCGCTCAACAAGACTTCTGGTGAATCTAGCGGATAGATTCTCTGGGCTGGTCATAAAAAGTGGCATGAACTCCGCTGACGTCATTAATCTCTATACGGCCCTTGAAAAATTAGGCGTCGAAATCTGGATCGATGGTGGATGGGGCGTCGATGCACTACTTGGTGAGCAGACCCGACCTCACAAAGACTTGGACATAGCTATTGAGCAGAAGGACGTCTTAATGCTGCGTCAGTTCTTGCAAACGCGTGGGTATAGGGACATAAAGTTGCAGGATGCCAAATCTTGGAATTTCGTCTTGGGTGATGAAAACAGTAAAGAGATCGATGTCCACGTCATCGTGCTCGACGATAAGGGAAATGGATTGTACGGCCCACCCGAAAAAAGCGAGATGTACCCCGCTGCTTCATTGACCGGGACTGGCGTCATAGAAGACCGGACGGTGAGATGCATTTCGCCTGAATGGATGGTGAAATTTCATTCCGGTTACCAACTCAAGGAAAAGGATTTTCGAGATGTGTCGGCTTTGTGCAAGAAGTTTGGGATCGACTTACCAGCAGCTTACGAACAGTTCAACAAATCTGAATAAATGAAGACCGGACGCGGCTTTCAGAGCCACCCTGCACGAACGAGCATTTCATTCGCAACGTCGGAAACAGCTCGATTCTCGTTCGGCAGCGAGAAATCCTCCAGATGAGCGCGGTCAAGGACGGCATTCAATTCGGTAACACCTGCGACATAGTGGTCTTGCAATGTGCCTATTTCGCGGCTTTGAACGCGGTCCTGCATTATTTTTAGGCTGGCGGTCAAGCGACAAACGACAACCTTCGATCCTGATACAGCGTTGCGACAACACTCCAGTTCCGCCTGGTCTTCTATTGCCCGCGCCAGCAGGAGCCGCCTCAAGCCAACCTGAGCGTAGTTCTCCCACACGGATTGAAGATTGCGATACATCAACTGCTTCTGCTCAACCGAACTTGGGAGATGCACCGTTCCAAGTGCGTCCAAGTCGATTGAAGCGTGCGGGATTTTTCGAACAGCCAGAATATCAGAAGCTTCGGACAGCACGGTTGTCTTACCTGATCCCATTGAGCCGGTGATGATAAGTAGCGCGTCCGCTGGTAGCGTAGCGAGTTTATTTTTGTGCGCCATCCGCTGATCGATGGAATGTTCGCGTAGTTAACCGCACTGGGCGTTCGATATAGTCTCCAGGAGGCCGGCCTCAAACTGCTTCGTAGTCACCGGGGGCTAGGGACCATATTTGGTAATTGCGGCCCAGGAGTCCTGCGGGGTCGGCGCCATAACGATAGTCGCGAACATGAACAACCCATGCGCCGGGGTGGGTGCAGCTTGGCGCAACCGAGTCCACGTCAAAGATCATCCAAGAACTTCCCTGAGGAATGCGTGCAGCGCCCCACTCGGTGAGTTGGACCATTTCCGGCTTGGCGTGGAAATGCGGTGTCATCGTTGACGCTACTCTATTTGTGAATTCTCAAGCAGTCAATTCAGCGTGCCTTAGTCAGCATCACCGAGCCGGCGCGGGAGCGCAGAGAAGAGCCTCAAGGCCTAAAGCCCCTGGGCTACAACGGGCGCGGAGAAAAGCCGCAATGGATAAAACCCATTGCGCCTCTCCCTTGCAAAGCGGCGCGGGGCCATCTACGCTACTGGCGCTGAGGAAACGAAGAGTCACTTCATGCCCGATCTCTCACCGGAACTGCTCGCTCTTGGATTTATCTGGTACGTCGCGTTTCTCTTCTCCACCACTTGCCACGAGGCAGCGCACGCGCTGGCCGCCAAGATCGGCGGGGACGACACGGCGTTTGCAGGTGGACAGGTATCACTTAATCCGATCCCGCACATCCAGAGAGAACCGTGGGGCATGGTGGTGATTCCCATCCTCTCGCTGATCGTTAACGGGTCGATTATCGGGTGGGCCAGCGCGCCGTACAATCCCGAGTGGGAACGGCGGCATCCGCGCAGGGCCGCCTGGATGGCGCTGGCCGGCCCGGCCACGAACTACACGCTGATGCTGATCGCGGCGGTCGCACTGCGGCTGGGCTGGGCCCAGGGGTGGCTGCACGAAGACGCCGTCACGAGCAAACCGGACTTTGCGAGCAGTGTGCTCAGCGCTTTTTTCTCGCTCAACTTGCTTCTCGGGACATTTAATCTGCTGCCGGTTCCGCCGCTCGACGGCAGCACGGCCATCATGCTGTTCATGGGCGAGACACGTTCCCATCGCTATTTGGACTGGCTGCGAGGGAATAGTTATGCCATGGTGGGCCTGCTGCTGGCCATCGTCGCTTTCCGTTACATCTACGCCCCGATCAAGGCCGTCGCCACGTATTACCTGCTCCAGAGCCGCTTCTGAAGCGCGCTCGCCGGGAATCCGGGGGCGGATGGTATGCCCCACTTGTAAACATCCAGCGGGTTGTCTTTTCCCAGCATAGCTTCGAATAAAAAGGTGCGCTCTACCTGGCGATTTTCGCTGGCGCTGTGCCGGAGTGGGAAGAGAAGAGCCATTTCTGCACCGAAGTGGTGCAAAAAGCGGTGATTCGAAAAATAATTCGAAGCAGGCGCTGCCTCCCGTTGGAAAGAATTCCGTCCCGAAACCAGATTTTTGCCCGGCAGAAAGTGATAACGGCAATATTTTCAATGGAGTCGAGAATTCGAGGCGATCTTCGGGAAATTCTGAGAACGGGCGGTGTGGAGAAGGTGCGGAAGTGGCACATGGGTTGCGGAGAGGCAGGGCATTGTGGGATTTGCTTCGACAAAGCCGGTTGAAATCGCAGCTCAGAAATCATCTTTGACGCCGTGCGTCCTGGACGACGATCCGGCGCAACTGGAAATGCTGTCGGCGGTGATTGCGGGCATGGGGTATGAGGCCATCTCTACGTCTAATCCGGGGGAGGCACTGAAACTGGTGGAGCGCGGACAGTGCCGGCTGGTGCTCGTGGATGTGCATATGCCGGGGATGGACGGATACGAGTTCCTGGACCGGGCGTTACGGAGCGATCCCGGGGTGCACACCGTTCTGATGACGGGAGACTACACACTGGATTCGGCGCTGGAAGCGATCCGCCGGGGAGCGTCGGATTTTTTGCCCAAGCCCATCGACCGCGCGCACTTGAAAAGATCACTGGACGAAGTCGCGGCGCTGTATGACCAGAGGCGGCGCGTGAGGGCCCTCGAGGAGCAACTGCTGAAGGACCTGGAATTTCACGGCATCGTCGGGAAAGGCCCGGCGATGCTGGAAGTATTTGATTTCGCGCGGAAGGTGGCACGGCATTACACCAACGTACTGCTGGCGGGACCGACGGGAACGGGAAAAGAGCTGGTCGCCAGAGCGATTCATCAGATCAGCCCGGTGAGCCAGCAGAAACTGGCGGTATGCAACTGCTCGGCGATGGTGGACTCGTTGCTGGAGAGCCAGCTTTTTGGACACGTGCGCGGCGCGTTTACGGGGGCCACGGACACGCGGCCGGGATTGTTCGAGTATGCCAACGACGGAACGGTGTTCCTGGGCGAAGTGGGAGAAACATCGCTGCCGATGCAGGCAAAACTTCTGCGGGTGATCCAGAACCGCGAGATTCAGCGCGTGGGCTCGCCCGAAGTACGGCACATCAACGTGCGGCTGATCGCCGCGACCAACCGGGATTTGCGCGCGGAGGTGCTGGCGGGACACTTTCGCGAAGATCTTTTTTACCGGCTGAGCTCGATCCAGATCCGGATTCCTTCGCTTACGGAGCGGCTGGAAGACATCCCGCTGCTGGTGCAATTTTTCCTGAAGAAATACAACACCGCTTACGGAAAAAACATTTTCGGGCTGACGCGGCGGGCGCAGACGGTTTTGCTGCGGCACGCGTGGCCGGGAAATGTGCGGGAGCTGGAGAACGCCATCTCCAGCGCGTGTATAACGGCGACGGGGGATTTCATCGATTTGGCGGATTTGCCGGAGCAACTGCAACACCGGGAGGCGCGTCCGGTGGAAGGCGGCGATTGGAAGCCGCTGTCGCTCGAAGAGGTGCAAAAGGCGCACATCCAGCGCGTGCTGGGGATGTGCCAGGGCAACCGGCTGAGGGCCGCGCAATTCCTGGGGATCGGGCGCACCAGTCTATACCGCTACCTGAAACGCGACGGCCTGGACACCAGGAAAGAAAAATCAGGAGGCGCTGCGGCCTGAGATGCAGGAACCAACACCGTTCCAGCAATTGGTGGTATGACGGCGGCAGTAAGTTATGGAACCGATGGGGCCGGGCAGGAGAGCGCGGAGCTCTGGAGAATCTAATTCGCCCCTTCGATGAGCAGAGATTTCACGAGCGGCATGCAGAAGTTCAAGAATAAGGAGCAACTATGAGAAAGGCAATCGCGGTAGCAGTGCTCGCCCTGGCAGCGACATTCGCCTGGGCGCAATCCACAACCACTGACACCTGGACGAACGTCGCAGGATCGGGAAGCTGCCAGACCACAGTTAAGCCGCCCTCGTACTATTGCTTCGTTTCGGTCAGCGAGGCCAGCGGCACGTCAACGTTATGGTTCTTCGTCAACGTGCAGCCGGATGGCACCTTCTCGAACGGGCAGATTTCCAAGTCCCCACTATACAACTACCCTCCGTCGTTCAACGCCGTTAACTGGACAGGGAGTTTTTCCAACAACACATTCTCAGGAACATTAAACGGCACGATGCCGGATGGAACTCCGTTCATCGGGGACGCCACAGAGACGCCAGGGACGGTGAAGCGCTGTGCTGGCAGATACGGCTGCCACTATGTAGCGGGGCCGGTTGGCGGAAGTGGAAACGTGACTTACGGGCAGTGATCAACCGCAAGCAACCAGCCAGAAACCCCTGGAGCGCTGCGTAACCCAAACCCACACGGAACGCGGGGCTCATTCCACTCCTACAGCAGGCGATCAGCGATTCGCGACCCTACTGCTGACCTCGAGGCTAAATCCGCAAGTCTTGAAATCACGGCCGATGGAATAGGTGATCATTTCTATTTTCGCGCCATGAGTGGTTCTGCCGCCGCGCATGGAAGGCAGACGATGTGGTATGCTCCAGTCCCCGTTTCGCCAATCGAAAGATGAGAAAGCCGGCCGCTCGGCGGTCGCGTAAGACAAGGAGAGAAAGAAGATGAGAACCAAGTCCCTGGCAGGGGTGTTGATCGCGTTGCTTTTGATGGCCGTGGCAACGGCTGTATCGGCGCAAGAGGTGACGCAGGCGGAGAAGGACAAGGCGCTACAGTACCTGGAAACGACGAGGAAGAATGTTCTGGAAGCGACGAAAGGGTTGTCGGAAGCACAGTGGAACTTCAAGCCGGGACCGGACCGCTGGTCGGTGGCGCAGGTGATGGAGCACATCGCGGCGGCAGAAGACTTTATCCGCGGGATGGTGAAGGAAAAGATCATGATGGCGCCGGCAGGCGAGCCCGGCCGCGATGTGAAGAAGACGGACGAAGGCGTGCTGGCGATGGTTCCCGACCGCACGAACAAAGTGCAAGCGCCGGAACCGCTAGTGCCGACAAACCGCTTCGGGTCACCAGAAGCCTCGATCAAGCATTTCGTGGAGAGCCGGGCGACCACGGCAGACTTTCTGAGAACCGCCACGGGCCTGCGCGATCACGTCGCGGACAGCCCGATGGGAAAACTGGATGGGTACGAGTTTGTTCTGCTCATTGCGGCACACAGCGAACGCCACACCAAGCAGATCAATGAAGTGAAGGCCGATCCGAACTTCCCGAAGAAATAAAAAGGAAGGGATTTTACAAAGAGAGCACAAAACACAGAGTTCGCAGAGAAGAAATTGGAATAATAATTTGGAAGTGAACGGGTCAGGCCGGGGGCTTCCACAACGGAAAAAATGCGCCGCGCGGGGACACTTTTAGATGTCCCTTCGCGGCGCTTCCTAATTTTTGGCGGGGGTCAGCGGCTGCCGGTGGTCAGCGAGGCGTTGCTGGCGCTGGTGACCGGGACGGTGATGGTGTTGTCCATACGGATTAGCATTCCGGTTTGCGCGGGAAGTTCGAGGTCCTTGCCCTTGCGCGCGACGATGTAAACAGCGCTGCCGGCGAGACCGAAACCGAAGCCGCGCGCGACGTGGCTGAAGACCGCGCCGATAAGCGTGCCGCCACCGGTGCCTATGGCCGCGCCGACGATGTCGCCTTTGATGTCATGCTTTTCCTGAACAACCTGGCCTTCTTCAATTTTCACGTCTTTGCGGCGCGTGCCGCCGGCCTGCCCACGCGGCTGCTCGACGGTAATGATGCTCATCTGCACGGGGATGAGGCGGCTATCGACTTCGATGGATCGGAACGTGAGGTTCATATACGCCTGGCCGCGAAAGATGGAAAAGCGGCGGGCCTTCTCGACGGTGCCGATGATGCCGTTCACACGCGTACCGGCGGGCAGCAGCAACTGGCTGCCGAGGTAGACGGGCTCGGCGACAACGGCGATAAACGGGTCGCCATCTCTAGCTACGGCGCTGCTAATGCCGCTCAAGAGCGTGAGATGAACTTGCGTGCCCTGAATGACCTGCCGAGGCTCGGCGTAAGACGAAGGCGCAGCGGCGCAGACGAGAGCTGCCGTCAAAAGAAATGACAATGCGATTTTCATGGATTCCTCCTGCGCGCACGTGCAGTGCGGGCTGGCCCCGTATCGTGAGGCGACACCGGGGCGATGCCTCGGTGCGAACCGCTGGCGCGGCGGACCCGTGATCCCAGCCAAGCCGGGACGCGGGGCGGATGGGGAGGAACTCCATCCGCAGATAGGTTACCGGATTTTTGGATTCTGGTGCGCGACTTTTGCGGAGTGTTTCCAGTGAATCAAGGCCGTCTCGGCGAGGAGAGTGTTCGATGCGCGACTGCGAGATTGACTTGAGTTGCCGGCGGTGGATGGGAAGAGTATCTTTTGGCCAGTTCAGGGCCCCTATCTTTTTGACGGAGGAGGGATGGATGAAAAAGATCCGAGTGGGAAGTGTTTGTGTGGCGTTGATAGGTGCGGCCGTGCTTGTGGCGGCGGTTTATGGCCAAGAAAAAAAAGACAGCCCCGCGCCGCCCAAAATTATGCACTTCGGCGATTTGAAGTGGACGCCGATCTTTAAGGGATGCGCGCTTGCCACGGTGGCTGGCGACCCAAGCGCCGAAGGGGCGCCATTCGTGGTGCGCCTTCGGTGCGCTGATGGGGCCAAGATTCCGGCGCATTGGCATCCGACCGATGAAAACGCAACCGTGTTGAAGGGCATCTTTCTAGTAGGCATGGGCGAGGCTTTCGACGAAACAAAACTGACGGCCATGAACGTCGGGAATTTCGCAATGATGCCAAAGGAAATGCGCCATTTTGGGATGGCTAAAGGCGAGGTCATAGTTCAGGTCCACGGCGCAGGCCCATTCAAAGTGAATTGGGTGAATCCGTCAGAAGTTCAGCCCCCCGATGCTTCGGCTGCCGCACCAGCGAAGCCGAAATCCTGATCTGCGAGCGAGATTCGCGGTCGAAAAAAAGAATCAGCACAAGCGAAACGGAAAGGGCCGAGGCCGCGCGTTCTGGCTGGGCCGGAGACGCTGTGCTAGACTTTTCACTGCATTCGCGGGAAATGGACGCGAGTGCCGGAGCGTGGAACTTCGGGCTCTGTGCAACGAGGTCCCGCGAACCCCGCCAGGCCCGGAAGGGAGCAACGGTACCGGGATCACCTCGGGTGCCGCAGATCACCCGGAGTTTAGCCCGCAAGTGGCGCCCGCAAACGTTTGACGATCTCGTCGGCCAGCAACACGTAACCGAGACGCTGAAAAACGCGATCAAGAATGACCGCGTGGCGCACGCGTACATTTTTTCGGGGGCGCGGGGCGTGGGAAAAACGAC
>WNFS01005359.1_pt1 | contig 16039 bp, 19 predicted proteins | sample 5400141 | NCBI WGS metagenome assembly WNFS01 (sample SAMN13153358, study PRJNA577476) | soil metagenome | isolation source: 60 cm saprolite under Madrone tree | place: USA:California | collected 2016-06-14
AGAAGTCGCTCTCCTGCCTGGCTGCCGCCTCGTACGCTTCGTAACAAAGAGCGGCTGGGTCCGCGCCGTACTGGCCGCGGATCATTTCGACGGCGAGTCTTTTGGCCCAAATATCAAGTTGCTCGATCGCCGCGGCACGGAAGGTATCCGCTGCTGCCAGCATCACGTGCGGCCAACCGGGTAGGGGCGATTGACCCAAATCGCCCGCGGGCGGTTTACGTGAACCGCCCCTACCTTGCAAATAATGCGCGAGTTTTGCAGTCGATGTAGTTTTGCCGGTTCCGTTCACGCCGACGATTAAGATCACGGTCGGTTTTCCATTTGCTCGACGGATTGGCGTCGGCTCAGGCGGCAAGATCCGCGCGATTTCTTCACGCACAGCCTTGATCACGTCGCCAATTCCAACCACAGACCAGGCTTCGCGCTCCTGCAGCGTCTTAACAATGCGTGTCGTCATCGGCACACCGAGATCTGCTCGGATGAGCGCTTCTTCGAGCTCCTCCCAGTCGATCGGTTTGCCGGCAAATTGGTCGGCGAGCGAACGAAGGAAGTTCATGTTCGAAATTCGAGAACGTAAATCGTTCCAGCGATCTAATGAGTGCCGAATTACGAATCCCGTTTCGTCACAGCTTCTCGCGCTGGCCGATCCAAATCTTTTCGCACGCGATCGAGAATACCATTTACAAAACGGCCCGATTCAGCGCCCCCGAAGGTTTTTGCCAGCTCGATGGCTTCATTGATTGAGACCACTGGAGGTATGTCGTCGCGATAAAGCATCTCATAAATCGCCAGCCGAAGAACATTGCGATCAACTGCTGAGATACGGCGAAATTCGTAATTTTCGCAGTAGCGGCGAATGCGTTCATCGATCTCCGGAAGATGCGCCACCATTCCTTCGATGAGTGGCTGCGCAAATTCGCGAACCCGTGGCGTAGCTGGGCAAAATTCCCAGAAATCGTCGATCCTCTCCGGGGCTTCGCCACGCTGGAGGTCGCGCCAGAAATGATATTGGATCGCCGCTTCGCGTGCTCGTCGCCGTTTACCCATAGAAAATCAACCTGCACGAAGGTCCGCCAGGACATTTGCGATTTCCACCGCCGCCCGCGCAGCTTCGGTGCCGCGGTTGATACGATTTTCAAGGCAACGCGCGCGGGCTTGACTTTCATTATCGAAACTGAGCACCGCGTTGATCACTGGCACTGCATGCTCGACCGCAATGCGTTGAAGCGCGTCCGTAACGGAGCGGCTTAAATTTTGGGCATGATTTGTTTCCCCTTGCAAAATCACACCGCAGGCAATGACCGCATCGGCTTTATCCTGCGCGGCAAGCTCCTGCACGATCACCGGGATTTCGAACGCGCCGGGCACACGGTGCACAGAAATGGTCGCATCCGGCGCAAGCGCGCGCAGCTCTTCCGTAGCGTGATCGACGAGCCCCTGCACGTATTGCCCATTAAACTGGCTTGCCACGATAAAAAAACGCCGCCTAGCCTTGGCGATTCCTGGATGCGGCGGTGCAGTGCTCGACATTTTTCAGCAACTTACTCGGCGCCGCAATCCGTAATCACAGCAGGTGGCCCAACTTGGTCTTTTTCGTCTCGAGATATTTCGCGTTATGCGGGTTCGCCTCGGCGCGGATTGGCACCTGTTCGATCATTTCCAGACCGTAGCCTTCCAAGCCGACAACTTTCTTCGGGTTATTTGTAAGGAACCGAAACTGACGCACGCCGAGGTCGAAAAGGATCTGTGCGCCGAGTCCGTAATCGCGCAGGTCACTCGGATAACCAAGTCTGGCGTTGGCTTCCACGGTATCGAGACCTTCCTCCTGCAACTTGTATGCGTGGATTTTTGCGGCGAGCCCTATCCCGCGTCCTTCCTGGCGCATGTAAACCAAAACGCCGTTGCCTTCCTCCTGGATTTGCCGCAGCGCCGCGTGCAATTGATTTCCACAGTCGCATCGGCGCGAAGCGAAAACGTCGCCGGTAAGGCATTGGCTGTGCACACGCACGAGCGTCGGTTTGGTCTTGTCGATTTTGCCTTTGACCAGCGCGAGGTGATGCTGGCCATCGAGGTTCGAGCGATACAAGTGCAAATCGAAATCGCCGTAGTCAGTCGGCATTTTCACGATTTGCTCCAGCTCTACCAGCTTTTCGCGAACCCGGCGATAAGCGATCAAACTTTGGATCGTACAAATATGCAGGCCATGTTTTTTGTGGAACTCCATCAGTTCCGGCAAACGTGCCATCGTGCCATCGTCGTGCAGAATTTCGCAAAGCACCCCCGCTGGTTGCAGACCCGCCATTCTTGCCAGGTCGACAGCGGCCTCGGTGTGTCCTGCGCGTCGCAAGACGCCGCCGTCCTTTGCGCGCAAAGGAAATACATGCCCGGGCTGGCTGAGGTCCTCCGGCGATGATTTCGGATTGGCGATTGCCAGGATCGTCGTCGCGCGATCGTAAGCGCTGATACCGGTGGTCACGCCGCGCGCCGCGTCCACTGAAACGGTGAAATCGGTGCGATGTTTTTCGCGGTTTTGTACCACCATTCGTTGCAAGCCGAGTTGCTCGGCGCGCTCGTTCGAAACCGGAACACAAATCAAGCCGCGCCCGTGCGTCGCCATGAAATTGACCGCTTCAGGCGTGACCTTTTCCGCTGCCATAACCAGATCGCCTTCGTTCTCGCGATCGGCATCGTCGGTCACAATGACCATGCGGCCTTTGGCGATATCGCTCAGCACATCGTCAATCGCATCGAATTGAAATGTTTCTGCCGTTTTTGTGATCATCGAGGATAATACCATTACGTCCGGCGCCCCTATGAGCAACTCCTACTCTCATTGTTACTCCTGCTCTTGCTGGTAATCGAAAACATTTGGAACACGAGCACGATTAAGAGCACGAGCACGCGTTATCTCATTTTGTGCTCGAGGCTACGATCGCCTCCGGCCGGTACATGTCGCGGTTATTCCCTTGAAACTCGGCTTTCAATTTTACCTTGAAGTGAGAAAGATCGACAAGATCCCATCGCGTGAACCTCCACATCGCGTTCGGAGAATGCGATCCACCACGCGGTTCATGCTGGAAGCCCACGATAAAATGCACCGCGTCATCGCGCACTTTGTTCGTCGCTTTTTTCGGCTCGAAATAGAACGTGCGGAAAGTGCTGTCGCGGCTTTCGGCGGCGTAAAGTTTTGGATCGAGGTAAAACACGCGCTTGCTCTCCACATCAAGTATGCGCAAATCGGGATAGCCTGAACGCTGCAGTTTGCCTTCAGCTGTAAGCGGAAAATCGCAGCGCAAACCCGGAGTGGCATTCAGCAACTCCCGCAAACTATCTTCAAAATGGCTGCTCAGTTCGTTGATGCGATCGACGTTCTGAATGGCGCTATCCGGCGCATTCAGTCGCTTGATCGTTTCATCGCACGCTGCGCTGATCGCTTTTGCGACGCGCTGATCGACTGGATTGTTCGCGTCAAACCTGAACACTTTCTTTCCACTAGTATCAAAGATGACTTCGCTGAATTGGAGGCCGCGCAGTTGTTGGTCTTCATCCAGCAACCATGGGATGAGTTGATCCACCGCCGCTTTCGGCACTGGCGATAACTGCGCCATCGCGGCGCTCGCCAGCACCATCATCGCGATCGACGCGAGGAACTTCACCTAGCTTACTCCGAGATCTCTCGATGCATCACGACGCCGTCTGGTTGTTCTTTCACGACTTTGAACCCGAACCGCTCGTAGAGGCGCAACACCGGTTTGCCGGTCACGAAGCTCAGCGAGATTGTGGACTGCTCGGTGTTCGCGCGAACCAATTGCGTCAGCAGTGCCGTGCCGATGCCGTGCTTGCGGTGCTCTGGCTTCACGACTAAGGCGAGCTCCGGCGGCGCGTCAGGTTTGTCGATCGGTTTGCGCAGCCAAACTGCGCCGACCAGCATGCCGTCTTTGGGATTGTGTGCGACAAATCCGGTGTCGCCGGCGCGGCCCCAGCCCTCGACATATCGCGCAAATTCTGGACGCTGTATCATCTCGCGTGCAGGCAGTTGTTTTTTCCCAGGCGACGACAACCCCTGATACAACATCTCCCAGAGAATAGGTTCATCCTGAGATGTGAGCTGACGGATCACGTAATCCATGACATGTAAGACCGACGCGTTTGCTGTAATCTTGTCCATAACCGGCGAAACACCAGAAGCCTGTTGAGTCCAATGCCAATCCGACAACACGCCGCAAAATCGCGTTGTAATCCTGCGTTATTTAAGAACCGTCAGGAATGCCAACTGACCGCGACTATGTTCTTGGCACGCACGACGAGGAATTAGCCAGACTCGGGTTGCAACACCGTGTTTGGCGTCCCGTGGTTTTAGATTGCTGGCAAAGAGCCGGCCTTACAGTCGGCAAACGTGTACTCGATGCGGGCGCAGGTCCCGGTTACGCGACCGTCGATCTTGCCGAGATTGTCGGATCCACGGGTGAAGTGGTCGCGCTCGAACGGTCTCGGAACTTTGTCCACGCAATCGAGACAGCCTGCCGTGCGCGATCGCTCTCGAACGTGAAAATTTACGAAATCGATTTGATCACCGACGATTTACCCGCAGGAGATTACGATTTCGCGTGGTGCCGCTGGGTGGTCTCCTTCGTTAGCGATCCCGCGTTGCTGATTCAAAAGCTCGCGCGCGTGATGCCAAAAAACAGTTTGGCTATCTTTCACGAGTACGGGCATTACGAAACTTGGGGATTCTTCCCACGAGCGCCGATGCAAGAACGTTTTCGCGAGCACGTGATTGCGACCTGGCGCGAATCCGGTGGCGAGCCCGACGGCGCAGCCCGGTTATCAGAGCTGCTTGCGAACAACGGTTTTGTGATTCGTTCAGCGCGGCCACACGTGTTTTGCCTCCGGCCAGGCGATTACATGTGGCAGTGGCCTGCCACATTCATCGAAACTTATCTTCCCCGCCTTATTGAAATGGGACGCATCGATCAGAAATTTGCCGAGAACGTCCGCGCAGCCTTGGCAAGCGCAGAAGCGAATCCCAATTCCTTCATGATTACGCCGCTGGTGTTGGAAATTATTGCCGAAAAACTGTAGGCAGGCGTGTCGCCTGCATTAACTCGCAATGCCAGCGAGGCCCAGCCGCTCCGCATCGGTTTTGAGCGCAGCGATTACTTCCGCGATGACATCGTCGAGCGGCATTCCCAACTCTTGTGCGCCGCGCACAATGTCCTCTCGGTTCACGGCGCGAGCGAATGCTTTGTCTTTCATTTTCTTTTTCACTGCTCGGACATCGACGTTATGGATGCTTTTTGTTGGACGAACGAGTGCCACAGCGACGATGAAGCTGCTTAGTTCATCCACGGCGTAGAGCGTTTTCTCCAGCGCCGTCTCGCGCGAGACGTTTGCGTACTCCGCGTGCGAAAGAATCGCGCGGCAGATTTCTTCATTCCAGCCGTTCTCGCGCAGCCACGCAACGGCGACGAATGGATGCCCTTCGGTCGGACTGCATTCGAGATTCGGGTAACGCTCGTAATCCATGTCGTGCAATAGTCCGACGGCTTCCCAGAGATCAGCATCTTCGCTGCGGAGTTGCGCAAAATGCTTGATGGAATCGGCAACGGCGTAGCAGTGCTTGCGCAGGCTTTCCGAATGGACCCATTCATGCAGGATCTTTAGCGCATTAGGAGCGAGCGTTTCACTCATCATTGCGACTTTAATGAATAGAGACGCTGTCGCCGCTTTTAATTTTTGTGGCAAGTCGCACCACATCCCAATTGGAGAGACGAATACAGCCGTGGCTTGCAGCGTGGCCAATCGAACCCGGATCATTCGTGCCGTGAATGCCGATCCCTTTTTTATTTAGCGCAATCCACATCACGCCTACCGGATTCCGCGGGCCCGGCGGCAGCAGGTAAAAATTGCCGCTGCGCTGGCCGTGCTTGAGCATCTCCTTATCATATCGAAAAGTGGGCATCTTTGTGATCCGGCGCACTTTCCACTCCCCGATAGGTGAGGCGGTCTGCGCGGAGCCGACCGTGACCGAATACGCTGCGATGAGCTTTTCACCTTCGCGTACCTCGAGAATGTTGGCTTTGGTGTCGATCTTTATGACGACATTTGCGGTTGCGCCTTTGTTTTCGCCTGAAGTTTCAGCCTTCGCATCGGGTTGGTCCTCGATCTCATTGGCAGCCTGCGGGCTGACTTCGCTGCCCGGCTTAATGTCTTTTACCGAGGCAAGTTCAAACGGCTCGACATTGGGCACCATTAGCTGATCGCCAGCCTTGATTGTTTTCAACTTACCGGGATTGAGCTGCTCAAGAAAATGGATGTCGCTGTGAAATTTCTCGGCGATTGCATCGGCAGCATCACGGTACGGTAGAAATTTTAACTTTGCCTGCTGAGCCGGCTCCTTGGGCAACGCCCCGATACTTTGGAGGTCCGCTTCGGTAACAGTGTATGGGACAAACACCGGATTGACGCTGGCCAGATCGAGGCCGTTGACGTCGGGCGGGGTATTCGATTTTGCGTGGGGCTGTACCGGGGGAGGTTGCGGTTGTTCGCCCCGGGATTCGCGATAGAGCGCGAGCGCTTTTCGAGTCAAATCGTTGTAACGTCCATCGATCTTCCCCGGGCTGAAATTCGCGCGGTCGAGAAAAATCTGCAGACGAGTAGCTGCTTCAATGTCGGCCTTCTTCGGAGCTGGGGCGCGGCTCGGTTTTCGCTTCGCAGACGCTGGAAGAATATTGCTAGACATTAATACTGCGACGAGTGCGAAACGAAGAACAGCATTCACTTAAATGGATCGCACCACTCGGCAACGACGGCTGTCCTGAGAGACTCACGACCATAAGTTTTTACGTTTGCAATCTGGAAAGTATGTGTAATGTGGCATCTTGGTCCGAGCCGATCGCTTTCATGTTCTCGCCTACCCAACCTGTTCGCTGCCTGGCGAAGTTCTTCGCGGCGATTGCTTTCGGTTTCGTTGCAAATAGTGGGTTCGGCAACCCAGCAGCGGATGTCGATGAGTTAGATGTCCGTGTTCAAGCGGTGATGGCTGCTCAAGACGAAGTCACTCCGTCGCTGATGCAACGTCCGGAAATCTTGGGAACAGCCGTCGGCCTCGGCGATACTGGCGATCCAGTGTTGGTAGTTTATGTGGATCGCGACGCAGCCAACGTGGAGCAAGTGGTTCGTACTCTCCCGCGCGACGTTCGCGGTACACCGGTGCACGTGGAGTTGATGGACGAAATTCGAGCGATGGGTTACACGGCGAAACAAACACCACCCATTTCGCTGGGAACTTCGGGCGGCTGGACGTACGATCTCGCGAACGGCTACTGCTGCGGCGGTACTCTCGGTGCGCTAGTACAGATCGGCACAACAAAGTATATTTTGAGCGCCTGTCACGTTCTCGAAGGAGACATTGTACTCGGAGGTAACAATCGAATTGCCCAAACTGGTGACCCTATTATTCAGCCGGGGTTGATTGACGAGCAGTGTAACAGGAACCTGGCGCAAAGCGTCGGGACGCTCGTCAAAAAAAGGTCCTTGGCTACGAGCAACACCGATTGCGCCATCGCGAGAGTCACTTCAGGCATGGTGCGAACGGATGGCAGCATTCTGGGAATTGGAACGATTTCCCATTCCACCATCGCCGCCTCGCTGAATCAGAACGTGAAAAAAAGCGGGCGCACGACCGGAACGACGCACAGTCATATTTCCGGCCTGAACGCGACTGTGCAGGTGGCCTATACGAATGAGTGCAATGGCGGCACGTATTACAAAACGTTCTCCGGTCAGATCGTGGTCGCCAATCCCTCGAACAGTTTCTTGAGAGCAGGCGACTCGGGGTCACTTCTAGTCCAGGACGTCTCACCAAATCCGCGGGCGATTGGTTTGCTTTTTGCGGGCAACAACTCTGCCTCATTCGCCAATCCAATCGGGCAGGTGCTGAGCTTTCTCGGTGCCACAATGGTAGGAAACTGATCTCAATTTGAAATGAAGTTATGCGGAAGACACTGGCTAGCGTCTGGCTCCCGGTGTTGTTCGTGCTGAGTTTGACCGTCGTTTATCCTCAGCACGTGGCCCAAAACAATTCGCCAGGATCGAAGCGCGACATTAACGCCGTTCTCGCGGCGCATGATAAGGAACTGCTGGCGATACCAGACGTGGTTGGTGTGTACGTCGGGACAATGCGAGACGGCCGGACGCCTTGTTTGAAAGTAATGCTCGCTCGTAAGAATCCAGAATCCGAACGAAAGATTCCGCGAATAATCGAGGGCTATCCTGTTGTTACAGAAATAACAGGAAGCGTCCGCGCACTCGGCAAGCCCTAGGTCAGAGTAAGACTTAGCCGCTGCGGCCGTAAAGAAAACGCGCCTTCTGCTCGCCCGCAGGCAGAACAGAAAGGCGCGTCGGAGACGAATGCGACTAAATATTAGTCTTCGTCCAGGATCACGCGATCAACCATCACGCTGTCGCCGGTCCCAGTGTAATGGACTCGAACAGGAATACCCACCTTGACCCTTGTCTTCACCGTGTCTTCATCCAAGACCTTGCCGCTACGCGTCACATAAGTGACGGTTTTGCCGAAGCGATAATGCCGCGGCCCGCTGGTTTCCTTAAGCACGATGGTGCTGCCAGGAGCGAACTCTGTGATCGTCCCGCTGCCTTCGGTCGTGGTAGTCTGCGAAACTTGTCCCCACGCAAACGGTGCCACGGAAGCCAAAACAATGCTCAATAGCATTTTTTTCATGTTTACCCTTTCTTGTTTTAGTTGCGATGGCAATAAGTCTCCCTGTTCCGGTCAATTTGGAAGCCAGCGAGAGAGCTTATCGCCATATTAAATTCGGATGCGGCCTGCGCAGCGGATGCCGGCAAATTCTTTAATGGCGCTTGAAAGCTCCACCGGCTCAGACAATTTTTTGGGATTCAAGCACCTGCATGAAATTCTGGATCGGCACCTCGGGTTTTCAATACGCGGAGTGGAAGGGAAATTTTTATCCGGAAGATTTGCCGGCGGCGAAGATGCTCCCGTTTTACGCCGAGCGATTTTCCACGACAGAGATCAATTACACGTTCCATCGCATTCCTGCGACGAAAACGATCGACAACTGGAAAGCGCAGACGCCGGAAGAATTCCGGTTTGCACTCAAAGCACCGCAGAAAATTACGCATTGGTCGAAGCTTCGCGATTGCGCAGATACGCTGGAGTACTTTTGCAAAGTCGCTGGCGGCCTCGGCGAACGACTTGGGCCCGTTTTGTTTCAGCTTCCGCCCACGTTTAAGAAAGATGTCGATGTGTTGAGTTCATTTCTGCGCGAATTGCCGGACATGCGCGCGGCGTTCGAATTTCGTAACGAATCGTGGTTCGATGACGAAATTTTCGATCTGCTGAAATCGCGCAATATCGCCCTCTGCGTCGCCGACACCGACACGATCGCTACGCCAAAAAAGATTACGGCCGATTACGGCTATATCCGACTGCGCCGCGAAGATTATCAAACGAGTGACGTCGAACGCTGGGCGGCTTTCGTTCGTGAGCAGAAATCAAATTGGAAAGACGCATTCGTCTATTTCAAGCACGAAGAAAGCGGCATCGGGCCGAAACTCGCAACGCAGATGATGGAATTAATGGCGTGATCTTACACAGCTTAGCGCCCGATCAGGATAAAAATTCCTGCCAGCAGCGCTACCACGCCAGTAATGATGCCGATGCCCAGGCCAGTGAGAGTAAGGATTCCTACCGCGATAAGATAAATCGCGAGCAGAAGCATACCGATATTTTTGGTAATCATCTCGTGAGTATCGGCAATTGCACCTCGGGTTGACAATCCTGAACACACTTGGCCAGGCGATATGGTTGGCGACGAGATTTCTTCCAATCCACCTTATGTCGCTGACCGACTCTAGGATTCGAGTTTGAGCATTTGGCGGCGTTCGGTGTTTTCGTCTGATCGCGGCGTCTGATACTGATCATCGCGCAGCTTAGATGTCCAAACGAGCTGCTATTTCCCTGCGCTCCGAATTACGACCGCCGAAATATCTTTGACGTTAATGAAACCGTCGAAAAATTCTGCGCCTGTCAGATGGGAAAGAAGGACGAGATTGTCGTTAACTTGTTCGACTTTGCCGCCGATCTTCTCTCCAGAATTCAGGCGTAGCTCGACAGTTTTTCCGGCGCTCCCCTGCAGGATACTCAGGATGGTCGCATTAGGCTGGAGGGATTTGCGAGCAAATAATGATGATCGAAGGCACTATCAAGGGGTTTCGGAACACTCGGAATTCATTAGAATTCTAATCGATGGACATCGCCCAGAATCTTATGCGCGTTCGTGAACAGATCGCGCAAGCAGCCGCGAAAGCTGGCAGCGTTGCCGATGAAGTCGCACTGGTTGCGATTACGAAAACGCATCCAGCCGACAAAGTGCGCGAGGCGATTGAAGCTGGGCACAATCTGTTCGGCGAGAGTCGTGTTCAGGAAGCGCGAGCTAAAATCCCTGAGTTGCCGTCGAATTTGCGGTGGCATTTCGTCGGACATCTTCAGAAGAACAAAATCCGGCACGCGCTGCCGCTGTTTGAAATGATTCACAGCGTCGATTCACTCGGGCTCGCACAGGAAATAAACCGCATCGCAGAAGAGGAAGGGATGCATCCGCGAGTTTTGCTCGAAGTCAATGTCGCAGGCGAGGGGAGCAAGTTTGGATTTTCGCCCGAGAAGCTCCGCGACCAAATGGAAGCGCTTCTCGCGCTGCCGCGATTGTCGATCTTGGGCCTAATGACAATTCCACCACTCGCTGAAGAAGCTGAAGCGTCCCGGAAATATTTTGTCCGATTGCGTGAGCTGCGCGACCGCCTACAAACCGATTTTCGGGTCGATCTCGCGCAACTCTCGATGGGTATGACGCAAGATTTTTCAGTCGCAGTCGAGGAAGGCGCCACGCTAGTGCGCGTAGGCACGGCAATTTTTGGAGAGCGGAAGAGAAAAAAAGAATTGTAGCCACGGCGCTCTGTCGCCGTGTTCTGCTGAGAACGCCTCGACAGAGCGAGGCGGCTACAGTTTCCGGAATTCCTTTCGGGCTCGATATCATGTTAAACTCGGCGTGTGCGCCTCGAGCCCGTTAACATCCAACAAATTGGTGACGAACTGGCGATTGCCTGGAACGATGGTGCTGAATCGTTTTTCAAACTCGAAACGCTGCGACGCGCATGCCCATGCGCGGCATGCGGCGGCGAACCCGACGTGCTTGGCAATGTCTCGCGGCCACACGTGAGTTACACCGAGAGAAGTTTCCAGCTAATCGGCTTTGATCTGGTGGGCGGTTACGCGGTGCAACCGCGCTGGGGAGACGGACACAGCACGGGGATTTATAGCTTTACTTACCTGCGGCGTTTGGCAAAAAACGAAGCTACTCCCGGTTAAAAATCGCGACGTGGTTCGGCGCGTTTGGATTGTGACCTGAATCTGGGTGCCGCGCCCGAACAATAGCTTGAATCGCCGTATCTCCGAGGCGTGACTATTTCGGCTGAAAATCAGCCGAATATTATTGCCTCTAAGTTGGGATCGTAATTCGCAGCAAGCTTGTTTCTTTGCGCTGAGGTTGGAGTTTTCGATCAGAGAGCGACGCTGGAACAAGACAGAAGTCTCCGGGCGAGAGAACAGCATCGCCGCTGCGAATTGACCCGCTCAGGCAGCAAACGATCGCAACCTGACCGTGCAATGAAATCTTGCGCGGTGCGGCAAGATTCCACTTTTGGACCTCAAATAATTTGTGCCTGATAAGAAGCTCACCTTGCGGCTCAACTAATTTCGGAGCGACATCATTGAAGTCGATGCATTGGAGCGCTTGTTCGATGTGCAGCTGCCGCGGTTTGCCTTTGTCATCTACACGATTCCAATCGAATACGCGATAAGTGGTGTCGCTATTTTGTTGAATTTCGATTAACAGATTACCGGCGCCGAGACCGTGAAAACGCCCGGCTGGCAGGAACGCCGTGTCGCCCGGTTTCACTCGGATTTTGTGAATGTGGTCGGCTGCCGTTCCATTGCGTAACGCCTTCTCAAACCGATCTCGCGTGATCGGTTCGCGAAATCCCAGAAAAAGCTCGGCGCCTGTATCGGCTGCGGCAACGTACCAGAATTCGGTCTTTGGTTCGCCCCTCACTATGCTAGCGACCATCTCCGGAGGGTGCACTTGCAGCGAAAGCTTTTCGTGCGCATCGAGAAGTTTGATGAGCAAGGGAAATCGCGGCGCGTCAGGAACATTGCCGAAGATTGGTTCACGGTGTTCCGTCCAGAGTTCATGCAGAGTCTTGTCCTTCAGCGGACCCCACGCGACAACGCTTTGTGCTTCGGGACGATCGACAATTTCCCATGACTCTCCAATCTGCGCCTTGGGCGGCAGGCTTTTTCCAAATTTTGATTCAAGCTGGCGTCCGCCCCAGATTCGCTCCATGAAAATTGGCCGGAAGATGAGTGGAGCGGTGAGAGTCAGCGGCATTTGCCTCCAAAGTCCGATGCTCAGGCGGCCTTCGCAAGGCTAGGGCAGGCCGAGCGCGCAGCGTTCAATCAGCTTTGGAAGGAATCCTACTTTTAACCTTGTAACTCTTGTAACTTTTTTGACCTTAGACGCGCTCATGCGTGTGTTCCTCAAATATTGGCTGCCGTTACTGATTTGGGTCGGCGTGATGTTCCTCAGCTCGACGGATCTGATGTCCGCCGAGCATACGTCGCGATTCATTACTCCAATTTTGCTCTGGTTGAAGCCCGGGATGGCGCCCAAGACAATCGCAGTGATCCACGTTATTATCCGCAAATGTGCGCACCTGGGCGAGTACGCGATCCTGGCACTACTTTTGTTTCGAGCCGTGGTTTCCGTAGTAAATGCCGAATGGTCGATGTGGATCTTGTCACTGGTCGTCTGGATTGGCTGTGTGTTCGTAGCCACTACAGACGAGTTTCACCAGTCATTCGTTAAATCCCGCACCGCCTCGGTCGAGGATGTACTGATCGACAGTAGCGGGGCGTTTTTTGGAGTATTCATTGGCGCGGTCTTTGCAATACGCAATTCTAAAAAAGCTCGACGGAATCTAGGCGAAGTCGTTAGTGCGCGATTATGACTCCACAGATCGCGTTGAGCGCCGCTTGCCTTTGTTTAGAAGTTAACGAAATAGCCGGTGTTACACTCGCACAGCTAGTGTTCTCTTCATGATAAACAAGGTGGTAAGGAATTCTTCCTCAGCATGTGCCGGTGAAGCGCTCGGATCCTGGACAACCGACAAACGCCGCTCTGTCGTGGTTGCTGTTGTGATGTGCCTTGCCGTTTCTTTAGGAACGCTGCGTATCCTCGCAGGAGCGGTGCAGCAACCGGGAGTCGGCACCGATGCAGGAAGGAGTTCAAGTGCGCCTGCCATCACAGCAAAGCCCGAGCACGTGACAGTCGCTGGTGGGCGTGGCAGCACCGAGATTCGGTGGGATACAGGTAACGATTCAGTGGGTTTTGTCTTCGTAACAGCGAGCGACCGCAAACCCGTTCTGTTTGCTACTGGCCCGAAAGGGAGTCGCGTCGTTCCATGGATTCGGGCGGGTAACTACATTTTCGAGCTCTATAGCGATGACGAGCGGCGGACGTTGCTCGCCGCAGTGACCGTTTCTGGAACCACGAAAAGCGAGGCCTCTCCGCGCGCGATGTTATTTCGAGGCAGAGCCCGGTGGCTGCTGGTTGTGGTGCTGATAGCGATTGTGTATATAGCTGTTTACCTCAGCTCGACAGGAACGCTACGCACAACGTTTCCGACAGAGCCAACGACGTCACCTCGCCCCCTCCACGTTGCACGAAATCTTCTGCTCGGAGTAGCCACCTTCGTTTGTCTGGATGGCGTCGTTTTTCACACCGGATTGTACGTCTCGATACTAGCCCCCGATTCATACGCAGGGCGATTGGCGGTAATTACGCGAGCGGAAAAGCAGCGGCAAGCATCCGGTCTGAAAGAGGTGCTGGTTCTGGGAGATTCGAGAATGGCAGAGGGGTTCTCTACCACTGTTGCCGACGAGCTTGGTTCCGCCGCGGGCTTGAAATTTGTCAATCTCGCCGAACCAGCCTCATCGGTTAACACTTGGTACTATATGCTTCGCGAAGTCGATCCGGCAGCGCGACGCTACTCGGCCGTCATTGTTCCTTATGGCGTTGGCTATGAGCCGAGCACTGCCGATCCGTTGAGAATTTCCATGGCGGCTCCGCTCTTGCGCTATAGAGATTGCTTTGATTTTGCCTCTGGTTTTCAGCGATGGTCTGGGCGGTTCAGAGCATTTGCGGCGTGCATACTCCGAGGGTCGGCATACCAAAGCGATGTTGTCGATCTTCTTGAACATCCCATCGCGCGCATAAAGAGTGTTCAACAGGAGCCCAACAGAATGCAGTCACGCGCGGCCTATAAAGGTCGCGACTACGATCTCGTGGGCACCACATACGATTCCAAGACAGGTCACGTGACCTTTGCGCCACAGTTAACTGAAGCTCAGAGGCAAGCTATCCGGAAAAGCCTGGTAAGGCCGTCTCAATCGGAAATGCAATACTCCATGGAACTACAACGCGAGTGGATTCCGCGAATTCTGAATCGTTATTCAAAAAGTCCCACCGCAATTGTGCTTACACCCGTCCCTCGTGGCCCGTTTCGCGAGCTTACTGGATTTTCAATGGCGTACCACACCTTTTTTCCACACTTAGTAACCCAGCGATCGTTTTTGTCGGTTCCAGAACAAACGTTCGATTTTCTCGAGAAACCTGAATATTACTTTGACGCGTACCACCTTAACGCCAAAGGCCGGGCAAGATTCACAGAGACACTGGTGACTGAGGTAGTGGGGCGCTTGGGGGCGGCGAATTCGCACGCAGGCTCCGACTCCACGTCAAAACTAGCTGCGGATTGTTCTGTTGGAAGTATCCAGAGTTCAGTTTCAGCAAGGTAAATATTATGTCTCGCCCATGAGAAAAAGCGCAGCAGCCTTTAACATACCTCCTTCTGATGTTATTTAATAGCTTTCAGTACTGGATCTTTTTTCTGATCGTGGCTGTGCTGTTCTACAGCATGCCCTTTCGCATAGGGAAGCTACTGCTCCTGTGCGCAAGCTACGTATTTTACATGTGGTGGGATCCGCGATTCATCGTACTGATTTTGACCTCTACTGTGGTTGACTACTTCCTGGGGATCTGGCTGGAGGTCACAAGCGGTGGCCGTAAGAAACTTTTGCTCGCCGTTAGCCTTGTCGTTAACCTGGGGTTTCTCGGTTTCTTTAAATACTACGACTTCTTTGCTGGTTCGTTGGCTGGTTTGTTTCATATCCCTAAATCGTCAGTAGTTTTACAGGTTGTTCTCCCCGTCGGAATCAGCTTCTACACTTTCGCCAGTCTTTCTTATACGCTGGATGTCTATTGGGGAAAGATGAAGGCTGTTAGAAACTTCGTCGATTATGCGCTGTTCATTGCATTTTTCCCTCATCTTATCGCAGGTCCAATCATTCGGGCGCGGCAATTTATTTCCCAAATCCAATACTGGCGGTGGCCTGCAGCGATCGTGATTCAGAGCGGCATCATCCTTGTCCTGTCTGGTCTGTTAAAGAAGATGGTGTTTGCCGATCGTTTTGCGGTCGTGTCCGACTCGTACTTTAGGGATCCGGCCGCGCACCCAGGCTGGCTATCTGCGTGGTCGGGCTGTCTTGCCTTCTTCATGCAGGTATTCTTCGATTTCTCCGGCTACACCGACATCGCTCGCGGTTGCGCCAAGCTGCTAGGCTTTGAGTTTCCGCTTAATTTTGCGAGGCCATTCCTATCCAGGAATCCGCCTGACCTCTGGCAGCGATGGCATATAACACTTTCCACCTGGGTGCGGGACTATTTGTTTATGCCTTTCAGCCGAGGAAGAAAAGGGCGATTCGTGTTATACCGGAACATGCTGGTTGTAATGGTGCTCGTGGGACTGTGGCATGGAGCTAACTGGACATTTGTCGCATGGGGCGCATACCATGGTATTCTGTTGGTCGGCTATCGTCTTT
>WNFS01002094.1_pt1 | contig 16036 bp, 13 predicted proteins | sample 5400141 | NCBI WGS metagenome assembly WNFS01 (sample SAMN13153358, study PRJNA577476) | soil metagenome | isolation source: 60 cm saprolite under Madrone tree | place: USA:California | collected 2016-06-14
TGGCGTGCCTCCGTCGCCCTCGCCATGCGCATTGACACCGTGACCTTGCTTCTGCGATAAAGTTATCAATCATACCCTCGTTAGGGACAGCAATTAGGAGACAGAATGGAAACGGTAGGCTTTATTGGCTTGGGTAACATGGGAGGTCCGGTCGCGGGTCATATCCAGCGGGCCCAATATCCGATGGTCGTCTACGATCTACGCGACGAGGCGACCCGTTCCTTTCGCGAGGGGGGCGCGACCGTAGTTGATTCTGCTGCGGCATTGGCGCGGCAAAGCGACGTAATTATTACGGCTTTGCCAATGCCGGAGGACGTTGAGAAAGTAGCCTCCGGCAGGGACGGAATCATTGAGGGAATAAGGCCAGGCTCGGTTTTCGTCGATATTTCCACCAGCCCGCCGTCGCTGATGCGCCGCCTTGAACCGCTCTTTCGCGCAAACGGTGCCTCGATTCTCGATGCACCCGTAGCTTCCGGACAACCTGGTGCCGCGCGTGGAGTCCACGAGGTCATGGTGGGCGGAGAGCAAGCGATATTCGAGCGAGTGCAGCCGATTCTATCTACTTTCGGAGATCAGGTCTTGTATGCGGGACCGTTGGGCTCGGGCAGTATTTGTAAACTAATGCACCAGATGATTGGTTCCTCAATTTCTCAAGCCATTGCGGAAGGATTATCTTTGGGAGTGAAAGCCGGAGTCGAAGCCAAGACGCTGTGGGATTGCGTGCGTCGCGGCATGGTCGGGCGGATGCATGTGCTTCACTATCAGGTGCCGCAGACGGTGTTTCGCGGCACGTTCGAAACCGAAACTTTCCCTCTCAAATTGCTGCGCAAGGATGTGAGGCTGGCAACGGACCTTGGGCGGGAGTTAAACGTTCCTCTGCCGCTAGCGAATATTGCCGAGAAAATTCTTGCCGAAGGCGTGGACCGCGGTTGGGGTGACAAGGCAGCCTACACAGTCACTTTTTTGCTCCAAGAGGAGGCGGCAGGAGTAAAAATCCGCGCCACTGGAGTGGACCCGGACAGGGCTGCAAAATACATTTCGACTCATCTCGACAAAGAGCAATCTTAGAAAGCGGAGGAGCCATGGCCAATAACGGATTCAAAGTGCTCGACAGCGACATGCATATCTTGGAACCACCGGATCTTTGGCAAAGATACATCGATGCCAAGTTCAAAGACTACGCGCCTCGTGGCACGACCACTCTTCAAACCTCATATGGAACGGGGCTGGAGCTCTCAAGTCCAACTGGAAGCCATGGATGAGGAAGGAATCGACCTTGCGGTACTCTACCCGAGCCGGGGACTGAATGCCCTTAGCATTCCGAACATGGAACCCGAGTTCGCCGCCGCTATAGCCCGAGCTTACAATAATTGGCTATACGAGTTTTGCCAGGCGGATACGAGTAAGCTCAAGGGTGCGGGTATGGTTTCGGTGTTCAACATCGACGACGCGATTTCCGAGGCTCAACGCTGTGTGAAGCAGCTTGGTTTTCCCGCGGTATTCCTTCGCGCCAACATCGTCAACGGCCACAACTGGCATGACCTTTACTACAACCCCCTATGGTCGGCCTTGGAGGAGCTGGATGTTCCGCTCGGTTTTCACGAATCCAATACCTCGGCGGGGCGACAGGTCGGCGATCAATTCGGCTACGACTTTATGCTGCGCCATACCTTTTCCCACCCGTTCGAACAGATGCTGGCGGTGGGCAGCTTCTGCGGCGGCGGGGTTCTTGAGCGCCATCCTAAGCTGCGTGTGGCCTTTCTTGAGGGTAACTGCGGTTGGTTACCTTTTCTCTTGTGGCGCCTCGACGAGCATTGGGAGATGTTCGGCGATCAGTGGGCGCCCGAGCTGAAAAACCCTCCCAGTTACTACTTCAAAAAACAGTGCTATGCCTCCGTGGAAGCCGACGAGGAGCCGGCGAAATATGCCATCGATTTCTTGGGTAATGATCGCTTAGTCTTCTCCACCGACTTTCCGCACGTGGACACCAAGTATCCAAAGGCAGTGAAACGCTTCCTTCAGTTACCCATCGGAGAAGAGGATAAGAAAAAGATCTTGTGGGACAACTGCGCCGCCTACTACGGGGTTGTGGGAATATAGACAGGTTTTCGAACACCAGTCCGACAACCTAAGAGTGATGGGATATGTGGCAGGGTCTCTTCGTAACGGTCTTAATTTTTGTTGGAGTATTGCTTCCCCAAAGGGCGACGACAGCCGAGCCCCCGCAAAAAGTTCGCATCGGCTATCCGTCACCGGCCGTTTCCACTCTCCCGTTCGACATTGCCAGGGAGAAGGGCTTCTATTCAAAAGCCGGGCTCGACGTCGAGTACATTCAAATGAGGACGGCGATTGCACCGCAAGCGATACTCAACGGCAACATCAATTTCTTCACCTCCCCTCAGTCCGGAATATCGGCCGCGGTCTCAGGGCTGCCTCTGGTCGTGGTTTTGGTGCTCTACAAAGACACTCCCTGGGTTTTGGTGACGAGCAAAGAGATCAATCACGCCCAGGATCTCGTTGCCAAAAAGATCGCCATCTCTGATCTCCGCTCTTCCCCCTACTATTTCGCCCGGAGCGGTTTTAAGAAACTTGGGCTGGACGATAAGCAAGTCAGCCTTGTGACCACCGGTGGAACGTCAAATAGCTTTGCCGCTCTTACGAGCAATCTGGTCGCGGGTGCAGTCTTGAGTCCGCCGTTCGATGACAAGGCGGTGTCGCTTGGATTCAAGAAGTTTCTCTTCCTCGGGGACTTGGCCGACATCCCGTATGTAGGACTGTTCACTTCACAGGCGGAGATCCGCAACTCGAGAGACCGGGTTAAAAAAACTATTGCGGCAGTCCTAGAGGCTGTTGCATGGCAGCGAGCCAATCGCGTGGAAGCGGTCAAAATGATTATGGCAAAATTCCAGGTTAGCCAACTCGAAGCTGAGCGCTCTTACCATACGATGACCGATCTCTTCTCCACCGATGGCAGCGTCGGCGTTAAAAAAGTCCGTGGCTACTTGAGTCTCTTGCGTGAGGAGCGGCCGATACCCGAAGCGCTTGATCCGGAGAAGCTGGTGGATTTCTCGCTGCTGCCACACATCCGATAGTTTTCAGTAGTTCTGATAAACAACTATGAGCATGTGCTGAATTTCCGCGGGCTTTTGCCGAGCTTGCCGCGTCCTGGAGTTTGAGAATTGGAGGCATAGCGGCTTTCTGAGGCGGGTATTGAATTCATGATTCATTCCTGAGAACCTTTAGTGAGAGGTAAACCATGAGAAAGTTGCAGCCGATCGTGCTGGCTATTTTTGCTACAAGCCTTTATTTCATGTTGCTGCCGACCACGATCCGCGCAGCCGCTGACCAGATCGAGGAGCTCCGGCAAGAGCAAACAAAGTCTCGCCAACAGGGAGAGATCAATCAAACGCGCCGACGCGAGCAACTGGACCAATTGCAACGCGACCAACAGCTGGATCGAGCACAACAGCAATTAGATCAGGTTAAACAACAGCGGCCTGACTTGAATCAACCTCAGCAACAACAGCAGATCAACCAAACTCAACAGCGGCTTGATCAAATCAAGAACGAACAACAACTGGATCGTCTCAAAACCGATCTGGAGATCAATCAGATCCAGCGGGAACAGAACCCGTCCAGGCAAAACCAGCAATTGAACCAATTACAGATGGAACAGCAGATGAATCTGCTAAAAGACCAACAGCAGAAACTCCATCTGCAGCAGGAGCTAAACCGGGCAGGAAGCACCTTAGGAAGACCATTCCCTTAGGCGAAAGTCGCCCGTACCACATTCTGGTTCCCTTCACGTGTTGCACTTAGCGTAGATTCTCTTTCAACCAACCGAGAATGACTTGCTGTGCGGCGCCGCCTCCCATATGGCCGCCGGGAAAGAAGCGTGCCGTCTTAGGGTTACCGTGTTCGAGCAGCAAATACATATCGGCAATCGGGAAAACGCTGTCGTTAATGCCATTAACGCAGAGCAGGGGCGCGCATGGACGGCCAAGAACCCCTTGATTGAGTAGTGAGAGTCTCGGACTATATTCAACCCACTCTTCAGCGCTGGAGCGGCCGAAAGCACATGCCAGGGTTTCCGCCAGCTCGAATGGGTATTCGCCGGCCTGAGCTTTGATGATCCATTCCTCGGTAAATGCGTAATGGGCGGGCCCTCCATGGTTGACCGCGGCACGAAGCCGCTCCCGATGGGTGTGGGCAACTTTCGTCGCCCAGTAACCGCCGGTGCTGCCGCCAACCATGCCGATACGCTGCGAATCCAGGTCCTTACGTTCATCCATCCAGTCAAACACCGCATCCCAAAGCCGCTCGCCGTCCTCTGAGCCGGCAAGCGGGGCATCAGCCACCCCCGGCATATCGATACAAAGCGTTGCAAGCCCTCCGCGGAGATAGGGTTCCGTCGGCCGTTCTTCTTTGAAAGCATCGATGCCGCCCCAAATAATTACCACCGGCGGCTTCTCAACTTCTTTCGGTTTTCGTAGAAGTCCCACGGCGACGCTTCCCTCCCCGGGCCGGCCGCGAAAGGGTAAGTCAACCCGCTCCATCGGCGGATCAAAGTAGCGCGCCGCCTTCAAGTAATTCTCTTGCGATTTTCTGTAGGCTCCGAGCTTGCCCGGCGAATTGGGAGCCGGGTAGCGCGCCACGTGATAGTAGTCGTAGGCAATAAGATAATTTTTCATGGCTGCCGCGCCGTCGCCCCTGGCTTCGGCACGCGCGGCCTTTTCCTCCCAAGGAGCAGCAAGGGCACTAAAGACGCTCGCCCATTCTTCGCGCTCCACGGATTCCAAGTTCTTGATCACCGGCGCGACCTCTTCATAGATCGCGTAAAGAAATGGATTGCGGTTTTCTTTCGCCCGGCCAAGAAGCTCCATCTTAACTTCGTCCATCGGTCGCGGGCCAAAACGGTTTACGGAACTTGCCATGAACTCTACCTCCGACAGTGTAAGCTAGTCTTGCATATAACTGACAGCCTCTAAAACAACAGTCAACGCGTATGAGTATATAAATTTTGCCCGTTACCTGTTTTGCCTTAGGTTCGATTTTTCTCGAGTGGCTGACGCTAGGAGCGCAATACCCCAATGAGCCAAGTATTCTTTCGCTGTCGCAGATGTTCCTAGGTCCTGGATTTAATAACAGCGTGGCACTCTGCTTGCTGATTCGTCACAGCGGGACAGGGGAGTGTCGACTTTTCGAAGTCTTTCAGTAGTGTTTCATCGTCCTCCCGCGCCGCACTGAGGTTTGCATTATGACGGTTGACAACAAGTTGAAACTGCCGAAAGAAGCTGTGGAGTTTCCCGAGCGAACGGACAAGCAAGCTCAGTTTCACAAGACATCCTACGCTCGAGATCTTCGTGCCGTGGGTCAGGCTCTGGAAGCGCGGCACGTGTTTTCCTTGGACCTGGAGCTGGAGGGAGGACTCTACGTCGTCCGCGGCAAGGTAACAGCCTCCGATTACGCGCAATCGTCATTTTCAGCCTTCATCCAAGACTTTATCTCGGGAGTTGGATCGGCGCTCACGTGCAGGCCTCGCCAGTCCCATCTATGAAATAGATCTACGCCACAAACCGGAAGACGTGGAAGAATTGGACGTGAAAGAGACGTGCGCATCGGCGCCATGGAGACCAGACTCCTGATCCTTACGGTCTAGCGCAGAAACTCCGCAGCGTCGGTTCGTTCCTGGATTATCGGCCGGAAACCACTCTTACCGGAATATCGGTTGAGGACCGGTGGGTAACTGTTCGCTATCGAACAGCCGAAGATCGCATCGAGCAAGCGAAACAGGATGTAGAGTTCTTTTATAACTATTGGGTCAAGATGTATTTGCGTCGAGGCCTGCGCCACAACCTATCATTGCCGGAGGACTCAAGTGTTGTCTTTGACTGGGGCACCGCTGAGAAGCAGCAAAGCCAGGCCAATCGTTAGTTCCTCCCCGTCTTGCTTAGGTGCTTGCTAGGGAAGATTCGTGCCGCCCATCAAGTAGCGGTCGCACTCTCTTGCCGCGCCGCGTCCTTCGTTAATCGCCCAAACCACCAGGCTTTGGCCGCGGCGACAATCGCCGGCTGCAAAAACGCCAGGAATGTTGGTGTTAAACTGGCCATATTCAGCTTTGGCATTGGACCGCGGATCCCGCTCGACCCTGAGCTGCGAAAGCACCGGATCTTCAGGGCCCAGGAAACCCATCGCGAGCAACACCAGATCACACTGTAAAACTCTCTCTGTGCCGGGAACTCGCTTCGGAATAAAAGCTCCCTTCTCATCCCTTGCCCATTCCACATCATAGATATGGAACTCTTTGACCCGACCCGTCTCATCCCCCACGAATTTTTCGCCGGTCGTGAGATAGATGCGCGGATCGGCACCGAAACGAGCTTTGGCCTCTTCCTGGCCGTAATCGAGTTTATAAACCTTAGGCCATTCAGGCCAAGGATTGTCAGGCTGCCGCGTGTCAGGTGGGCAAGGCAGAATTTCAATTTGTATGAGGCTCTTGCATTGGTGCCGCATCGCAGTGCCGACACAGTCCGTGCCGGTGTCTCCACCGCCGACGACAATGACGTGCTTATCGGTCGCTGAAATGTAGTTGCCGTTCCGATGACCTGAATCAAGCAGGCTCTTCGTATTCGCATGCAAAAAATCCATAGCGAAATGGATGCCCTTGAGTTCCCGGCCGGGGATGGGCAGATCACGAGGCTTGGTAGCTCCATTGCACAATATGACAGCATCGAACTCATCCTGCAGTCGGGTCGCCGGAATATCGACGCCCACCGCTGTGCCGGTAACGAATTTCACACCTTCCGCGGCCATGAGATCGACGCGCCGCTGCACAATACTTTTATCGAGCTTCATGTTGGGGATCCCGTACATCAACAGACCACCGATTCGGTCCGCCCGTTCGTAGACTGTTACCAGGTGGCCCGCGCGATTGAGTTGGTCTGCGCAGGCGAGCCCTGACGGACCTGACCCCACGACCGCGACCTTCCTACCCGTCCGCTTCTGCGGCGGCTCAGGCGTCACCCATCCCTGGGCAAAGCCGTTGTCGATGATCGAGCACTCAATGTTTTTGATCGTCACCGGAAGCTCATTGATGCCGAGCACACACGACCCCTCGCACGGTGCCGGGCATACTCGTCCGGTGAATTCAGGAAAATTGTTGGTCTTGTGCAGTCGCTGCAGGGCTTCTTTCCACAATCCTCGGTAAACAAGATCGTTCCATTCCGGGATCAGATTATTAACCGGACATCCTGATGCCATGCCGCTAATGAGTTGTCCCGTGTGGCAAAACGGAATGCCACAGTCCATGCAACGAGCGCCCTGCTGCTGCAATTTGGCTTCCGAAAAGTGCTCATGAAACTCGTCCCAGTCTTTCACCCGCTCCAACGGTGAGCGATCATGTGGAAGCTCCCGGTCAAATTCCATGAATCCCGTTGGCTTGCCCATGCTCCTTGCTTCTCCTGCGACATGAAAATATTCGACCGGACGCCTGAGCCTTCCGGCTCAGCCATCCGCTCTGCACACATGCAAACGTGGGTTCGTAGTCCCCTTCCGCTCCTAATAAAGCGGAAAGGAGGCGTGGGCTAGAGCCTCTCCGAGTGACCGCGAGGTGCTCAATTTCCGCTGACGCGAGCCGCGTCGTTTTTGTTCGCTTCAAAGGCAAACATGAGCGCTTCGTCGCCAACCAATCCCTTGCCCTCTGCTTCTTGTAAAGCCTCGAGGACGCGACGGTAATCTCTTGGCATCACCTTGACGAACTTCAGTGCGGTTTCCTGCCATAGCGCTAGAAGCTGCCACGCGCGTGCGCTGTGTGTATAAACCGCATGACGCTTTAGCAACTCCTCCACTTCTTGCAAATCTCGTTCGTCCAATCGCTCAAGCGTCACTGTTTCGAAGTTACAACGGTTCTTGAACGTCCCATCTTCGTCCAATACGTACGCCATACCGCCCGACATCCCGGCGGCAAAATTCCGCCCCGTTGTCCCGATAACGACGACCCTACCCCCGGTCATATATTCGCAACCGTGGTCGCCTACACCTTCGATTACGGCACGAACACCGCTGTTGCGTACGCAGAAGCGCTCACCCGCCATGCCGCGAATATACGCCTCGCCCCCGGTGGCGCCGTAAAAGGCCACATTGCCAACGATGATGTTTTCCTCAGGAGCGAAAGTAGAACCCTCGGGCGGATACAAAATCATCTTGCCACCAGAGAGACCTTTACCAAAATAATCGTTAGCGTCGCCCTCCATTTCGAGAGTCATGCCGGCCGGGACAAATGCCCCAAAACTCTGACCAGCGGACCCTTCAAAGTGAAAATGGATTGTGTCTTCCGGCAAACCCTGCGGTCCAAACCTTCGGGTAACCTCACTACCAAGAATCGTCCCAACAACACGATTGGTATTACGGATATCTAACGTCGCTTTGACTTTCTCCCGCCGTTCCAGTGCCGGCGCGGCCAAGTCGAGCAGTACCTGGTTGTCGAGGGCGTTTTCCAGCCCATGGTTCTGCGGTATTTGGCAATACCGGCCAACGTCGCGCCGGACCTTTGGTTGATAAAGAATCGCTGCATAATCCAAACCTTTGGCCTTCCAATGTTCCACAGCGCGGCGCACTTCGAGCCTATCCGAACGGCCGACCATTTCATTGACCGTGCGAAAGCCGAGCTTGGCCATATGCTCACGCATCTCCTGGGCGATGAAGCGCATAAAATTCACCACGTGGGCTGGATCGCCCTCAAATTTCTTGCGTAGCTCGGGATTCTGCGTGGCAACCCCCACCGGGCACGTGTCGAGGTGACAGACCCGCATCATGATGCAGCCCAGTGTTACCAATGCGGTGGTGGCGAAACCAAACTCTTCGGCACCGAGCATCGCAGCTATCACGACATCGCGACCGGTTTTTAGTTGCCCGTCGGTTTCCACTGCAATGCGGCTCCGCAGGTTATTAAGCACTAGGGTCTGGTGTGTCTCTGCGAGCCCAAGCTCCCAGGGCAGGCCCGCATGTTTGATGCTGGTCTGTGGCGAAGCTCCGGTGCCGCCGTCATGGCCGCTAATCAAGACCACATCTGCATGGCCCTTGGCCACGCCCGCCGCAATGGTTCCGACGCCGATTTCAGAGACGAGCTTTACGCTAATGCGCGCGTGATGATTGGCGTTCTTGAGATCATGGATCAGTTGCGCCAAATCTTCGATGGAGTAGATATCATGGTGCGGCGGTGGCGAAATCAGACCGACGCCGGGAGTCGAGTAACGCACTTTGGCAATCCAGGGATAGACTTTTCGACCGGGCAGCTCGCCACCTTCTCCCGGCTTTGCACCCTGGGCCATCTTGATCTGAAGCTCCCGCGCTTGCGTCAGGTAATAACTCGTCACGCCAAATCGCCCCGAGGCAACTTGCTTAATGGCACTATTGCGCGAATCGCCATTGGGATCTAGAACGTAACGCGCAGGATCTTCACCCCCCTCACCTGTATTGCTCCTCCCGCCGATGCGGTTCATAGCGATGGCGAGGGCTTCGTGCGCCTCTTTGCTTATTGAACCGTAGGACATGGCGCCGGTCTTGAAGCGTTTTACGATCGCATCCACTGGCTCCACTTCTTCAATTGGAATCGGTTTCGAGGGATATTTCAGTTCCATCAGCCCACGCAACGTCGCCATATGCTCGGACTGACCATCGATAAGCTGGGTATATTCCTTAAACGTTTTGTAGTCGTTGATACGGCAGGCTTTCTGCAGCAGATGGATCGTCCGCGGATTGAACAGATGCAACTCACCGTCTTTTCGATATTGATATTGACCGTAGGCTTCCAGCGTATGACCATTCAGGGGATAGGTTGGAAATGCCCTGGCATGTTGCTGTTGCGCTTCCCGCGCGATTTCTTCTAACCCGATGCCGCCAACGCGAGACGGTGTCCAGGTAAAGTACTTGTCCACCAGCTCTTGACCCAGCCCCACGGCTTCGAAAATTTGCGCGCCGCAATAGGACTTGATGGTAGAAATCCCCATCTTAGCCATGACTTTTACGACGCCTTTGTAGACGGCTTTGTCGTAACCCTTGATCGCCTCGTGATACGTAATGCCCTTGAGCATGTCTTCGTGGATCATGTCGTTGAGACACTCGTAGGCTAGGTAAGGGTTGATGGCTTGCACTCCGTACCCTAGCAAAAGGCAAAAATGATGCACTTCCCGAGGTTCTCCAGATTCCAGCACCAACCCAACTCGGGTGCGTGTGCCGCAGCGGATGAGGTGATGATGCAATCCGGACGATGCCAACAGAGCCGGAATCGGCGCGTGTGTTCGGTCAACACCTTTATCGGAAAGGATCAAGATTGTGGTGCCGTCCGCTATCGCTTGGTCTGCCGCTTTAAACAATTCCTCCAAGGCTCGTTCAAGACCCGCCTTGCCTTCGTTCGGATTGAAAAGAATCGGTAGCGTGAGCGATTTGAGTCCCGGCATGTCGATCTTGCGTAACTTCTCCATATCCGAGTTTTTCAGAATGGGATCGGGAAGTCTAAGCTGCCGGCAGCTTTCCGGCCTGGGAGCGACGAGATTCCCTTCCGAACCCAGTGTCAGCGTCGTTGAGGTAATCAACTCCTCACGAATGGGATCGATGGGTGGATTGGTCACCTGCGCGAAAAGCTGTTTGAAATAATTGTAAAGCAACTGCGGTTGATTGGACAAAACCGCCAATGGAGTATCCGTACCCATTGAGCCGACGGGTTGAATACCATTTTGTGCCATCGGTCCAATGTTAATGCGGAGATCTTCGAAGTTGTAACCGAAAGTCTGTAAACGCTGCAGCGTCGCTTGATGATTCGGTGTGAGCTGTTGCTCCGGGACGTTGGGAAGCGCGTCGAAGTGAACCAGGTTTTCCTTTAACCACTTCCTGTAGGGCTGAGCTGCCGCCATCTCTTGCTTTATCTCTTCGTCACTGATGATGCGCCCTTCACTGGTGTCGACCAGGAACATTCGACCGGGCTGCAAACGCCGTTTTTCCAAAACGCGTTCCGGCGGCACGTCGAGCACGCCGACCTCCGAGGCCATAATGACGAGATCGTCCTTGGTGACGTAATAGCGCGATGGCCGCAAGCCGTTACGATCCAACACGGCACCCACGACCGTACCGTCAGTAAAAGCGATTGAGGCCGGGCCGTCCCACGGCTCCATCAAGCTGCTATGGTATTCGTAGAAGGCGCGTTTCTTCTGGTCCATGCTCTCATGATGTTCCCACGGCTCCGGTATCATCATCATGACCGCGTGAGGGAGAGAGCGCCCGCTCAATGCCAAGAACTCAAGACAATTATCGAATTTCGCTGAATCGCTACCGTCCTCTTGGATGATGGGGAAGACCTTTTTCAGATCATCACCAAATAGCTCCGATGCCAGCATCCCCTCGCGCGCGTGCGCCCAGTTCTCGTTGCCGCGAAGTGTGTTGATCTCGCCGTTGTGGATGAGATAGCGATAAGGGTGCGCACGTCCCCAGCTAGGGAACGTATTGGTGCTGAAACGGGAGTGGACAACCGCGATGGCGGACTCCACCGATGGATCCGAAAGGTCCGGATAGAACGTGACCACCTGTCTGGGTGTCAACATTCCCTTATAGATAATCGTCCTGCAGGAGAAACTTGGAATGTAAAAGAAATCCCCGCCGGGCAGCCTGGCATAGCGAATCGCATTCTCTGCCCGGCGCCGAATGACATAAAGCTTGCGCTCAAACGCGAGATCGTCCCCGATACTTTCGCCTCGGCCGATGAATACCTGCCGGACGAACGGCTCGTACGATTTGGCCGTCTCGCCCAGATACAAATTATCCGTGGGCACCTTGCGCCAGCCGAGAAGACGCTGCCCCTCGCTGGCTATGATTTCCTCAAGAGTCTTTTCAAATTGCCGTCGTTGATTGCGATTGTCGGGTAGAAAGAGCATGCCAACGCCGTATTCGCCTGGATCAGGCAGCTTGAAACCGAGCCCTTCGCAAGCGTCTTGGAAAAAAGCGTGAGGCACTTGAAGCAAGATCCCCGCACCGTCACCTGTATTTTCTTCGCAGCCACACGCCCCGCGGTGATCGAGATTTTGCAAGACCGTCAGCGCCTGCTCGACGATTTCATGGGACTTTTCACCTTTGATATTGACGACGAATCCAACGCCACAGGCATCGTGTTCAAACCTCGGATCATAAAGACCCTGTCTGGGGGGCAACCCGGCAGTTTTCATACTCATATCCCTGCTCTATTCGAACGACACGAAACAACAGAGGAGCCATTCGCAGTGGCAAACAGTTAGGCCATATCGAGAAAACCAGTCTACGTCAATAATAATTCTCGCCTGAAGAATCACTTTTTTTTCACGTTCGCAGGTTCCACCGAACCTTGATCAAGATCCAAGGCTTGGCTCTCCTTGGCCGTAGAAAGCACAACTTTCGTGACGGTCCGCGTAACTCCTTCCACAGAACGAATTTCACCCAACAATTTTTCTAAAGACGCCGTGTTCGCTGACTTCACTTTAAGGATAAAGCTTTCGTCCCCCGTTACGTGATGGCACTCGAGCACGTCGTGATGCTGCAACATCTGTTTGGCAAACTTATCCATGTCCCGTTGATTGCCTATGGATACACCAATAAAACCCGTTATGTCCTTGCCGACCTTCTTGCCATCAACAACGGCTTGATATCCCTTGATTACCTTGCCCACCTCCAACTTCTTCACCCGCTCCATCACAGCAGGCGCCGAAAGCTCCACCTCTTCAGCGATATCAGCTAGGCGAGTTCGGCCGTTGCTTTGAAGAATAGAAAGTATCTTTAAATCTATATGATCAAGCAAGTTAATAATCTTAGGTGTAAACTGGCAAAAGCTTAAACTTTTTATGTCATCACCAAATACAATTGTCAAGCACCCGGCTCGAAAAGGACGCAATATTTTCTTGGAAGAAACCGTCGCAGCCGGCGCCATTGGCAAAATCCTTCGGAACTCGAACGCCAATCGGCCATCAAAGGCGGAACGAAAAGACCTATTTCGCACAACTATGAAGCGAAAGTCGCGAACGCAAAAGAACAAAGCTGAGAGTGATCTGGTTGTCGTTCGTTGCTGTCAGCTGCTGATGTAGCGCTCCAGCTGTTCAATGATAAACTTCTGCTCGGCGATGATCGCCTTCACCAGGTCGCCTATGGAGATGACACCACACACCTGACCCGCTTCGACTACCGGCAGATGTCGAATGCGTTTGTCCGTCATCAAGGCCATACATTCTTCGATGTTCCGCTCGGGCTCGGCGTACACCACACGAGAAGTCATGATTTCTCTGACTTCGGTAGTTCGCGACGAGCGACCCTGAAGGATAATTTTCCGAGCATAGTCGCGCTCCGAGATAATACCCACTAGTTTTGCGCCTTCCATCACTAGAAGCGCCCCGACCCCTTTATCGGCCATGAACTTCATCGCATCATAGACCAAAGCGCCAGGCTCAATGGACCAAACCTCATGTCCCTTGGTCTCTAAAATATCTCTAACCTTCCTCATGGGAAGCCTCCCCTTGAAGATGTAGATACAGAGCCCGTTGTTTACTGTAAGATATGGCGCGTGAGCAATAGCAAATCTACTGCTCTCGATGTATTTTGTAAAGCGCGATGGCTTAGAACGGAAGGAAATTTAGTTTCGGCGGTCGAAGAATAATACCAACCGCGATCCTAGAGTTTTCGCTCGCGACCCCACGAACAATTGCGCAGCCTCGTCAAAAAACAATCGTTGTTCGAGAGCAATGCTTAGTTTCGAGGCGAGTTTTCACTGACTGGATTCGAAGTGAGGCCTTCAATGGCCCACGGGCACTGAACGGCAAGCTTAGGGTTTTCCGCGATAAGCGTTCGAAGCAATAGACGCGCTCGCTCATCGGATACATCCAACTTGGTGGCTTCCACCAATGCCCACACCGCTTCCACAATCTTACGCTGCCCCTTAAGGCTCACCCCCAGGTTGCGATAGCCGCTGGCGCGCGTCCAGTTGATCTCTATGGCTATTAGGCAATGCCCCTCCCCTTCTGTGTAGCGATGAAGCATGTTGAGACAGTAGGCCGTATTATTATGCAGTACGTAGACGACTCTCTTTTGCTTCGGATTCAACCCTAAAGCCGTTTTGAAATGTCCCAGTGCGGCATCAAAACGCAGTTCATCTGTTGCGATTTGGCCGAGAGTGAGATGGCAATGAGCTCTTTGATCATCGTTGTTGCTCGTTTCAATGAAACGTCGAAGCAATGCTGTTGCGGCATCAACCTTTTGTATTCCACGGTAAAAGCCAACAACAAATAGCAGCCACCGAAAGTAATCACTTTCCGACTGACTATTTTCCAGTCGCTCTAGAAGCAACTTTTCTGTATCCTGTTCGGGAACGGTGGCTTCCATATGAGGCATTTTTTTGTCGATTGTGCTCATGCGGCGAATCAGAGAGCAATGCCGGTACCAAGTCGGAATTGGACACAAAACGACGGAATTGGGAATAGAAGTCCGGTAAGACGAAAAGGAAATGGGTGTCGGAATGGCGGAACTAGTATTGGCCAAAGAAAATGAGGCAGCCTGGCCTGATCAAATTTCTCATCGCAAACCAACTGCTTTGATTGAGGCGATGAACGAGGGATCGCCAAGGTAACAACTTCGGGAGATCTTAGGCCGATACATTTGCAAGGCTGCAGAGGTCCATACCACGGGAGTCGATACCCGCTCAATAACAAAGACGGTGAAATGGAAGTTCTAAACAGTATTCAAACAGCAGCATGTCAAGCGTAGCACTCTACCGGGCTTGCGCCCTTCTTACCATGCGCTGTTTTTGCTATAGATGGTTGCCCTGGCCAAGGGATTCTTTTCCCTCTCTTTTTCGATGGAAATATTCTGAGATTCCTCGCTGTATACGGTGGCTCTTTCGACTCCGGCCTATGCCTGCCATGATGACGATTACAAGCCAAGAGACGATGCCAATGGACGCGCCAAGAAGCAAGTAAAAAATTACTTCAGCCAACTGATAACCCCTCTTGGTGAATCGCGCTTACGTCTAACCCTCCCTGCGCACAACACGAGGAATCGAACGTCACTTCTTTATGTCGGTGATCGGGGAAAACCAGAAGAACCGCTACGACAACAACCCGCCCGTCAAAAATCCGCATATAAAAATCGCCTTACTTGTTCTAAGTCGCAAATAGGCACCGAGAATTTTTAGTGCTCTGTCGAGAGTCCTTCCCACGTCTGTTCAAAACGCAACCGCTGGGCCAGCGGAACCGCGCTTTTCACCGGATCAATCCCGGACAAATAGCGACAGATTAATTACTGCTAGCGTCTCAAATGCCTTAAGGCAGCCCGCTGGGTTAGAGATCGGGTAGAAAAAACCAGTGATAAGGAGGGATCGCGTGCAGGTCGGCTGTCGCCCGGAAAGGAATCACTTTTGTCCATGCACTATGCCTCCAGCATAATCCAAGAAGTTTCGAGGACGACGCCGACGGTGAGTCGCAGATCCCCAAGACACGCCCAACCGACAAACCACAAGTTCGGGCTTTGCGCGGCACAGGGCTCTCATGAAGTTGGAATAGCTCTATACGCCTTTCGCAGGCAAAGCTCCCAAAACATTCGCTGCACACAACTTCGTCCCGGCATTTGGTTGGAACCACTATCTTCCACACATCATCCGCAAGGTTAAAATCGACTTTGGCGGAAGACCGGGATACTTTGCAAAGGCTGGCGACTCCTCTTGCAGCGCGCTGAAGCTGAAAAACTTCTATTTCCGCATCCACTGTTAACGTCCCAGAATAGTCGCGGCTGGCCGCCGGACTGTTGTGGTGCGCTGGCTTTGATAATACCCACCCACGAGGCGAAGTCGGCATCCTAAAAACCGTTTTCGTATCCTCTGTCAAACCCTCCACCAGCTGTTTCCTAATCATGGAGCATGCTGGTGCTGAATACATGGGCGAGCTATTCATGAGTGATGCGGCTTTCTGCAGCGAGATTTACAAAGTCCTAGTTCGACATTGTAGTAAGACGATCCAAGACATTGGTGATATTGACC
>WNFS01014244.1_pt1 | contig 16022 bp, 11 predicted proteins | sample 5400141 | NCBI WGS metagenome assembly WNFS01 (sample SAMN13153358, study PRJNA577476) | soil metagenome | isolation source: 60 cm saprolite under Madrone tree | place: USA:California | collected 2016-06-14
AGTCTGCCGGAAAAGAATAAACCCATCAATCCGGATGCTTTCATGCTTACCGACCTGGCAACTGCTGTGCTGTCAACCGGAGCGAAACCTTCGCCACCTGCAGGCACGCCTGCAGATAACCGCACGCTGATAGTGCAACCTAATTTTGAGCTGTTGCTTTTGCAACCCGATCTACCCACCTTGTATAGCCTGTTGCCTTTTACGCAGCTCGATCAAGCCGGATTAGTCAGCCGCCTGACATTAACACGCAATTCTCTGTTGCGAGCCTTAGAAGCTGGCAAGAATATAGAGCAAATTTACCAGGTCCTCGAACAGCGCAGCCAGAAGGAAGTGCCGCAAAATGTAGCCTATACGCTGCGCGACTGGACGAGATTGTATAAGGAAGTGAACGTTTCGCAGGTGCTCCTGCTCGAGGTGCCAAGCGAGACCCTGGCAAATGAAATCTGTGCCTCTCCTAAGCTGAAAGCTTTCGGCTTGCGCAGGCTTGCTCCTTGTGTCATTGCAGTCGGTAGCGATGCTGGTCTGCAGGAATTACGACGTGCCTTCGATAAAGAAGGCATCGTGGTACGTATCAGCGGTGACATCGTTACTCGCCAGCCCGCATATGGCAGGTTTCGCTGAGCCCTCACTGCGGTCCGATCAATGTATGGCGAATCAGCATTAAATGGGTCAGGGGACCGAGACCACCCGGCACCGGCGTAAGAAACGAGGCAACCTCTTTTACACTGCCGAATTCCACGTCTCCGACCACTTTTCCGTCGATAGGATTAATTCCTGCATCCAGCACAACTGCGCCAGGCATTACCATATCGGCGGTAATGCTGGCCGGTTGCCCGATACTCACCACGAGAATATCTGCGCTCCTGGTAATGCTCGCAAGGTCGCGGGTATAGGAGTGACAGATCGTCACCGTCGCATCCTGGCGCATCAGCACCAGCGCCACCGGCTTACCTCCGATATTACTGCGCCCGACAACTACCGCATTGCGACCAGCAATCGGTATACCAGCTTCTTGTAACACGGTGAGAATGACATCGGCGGTAGAGGGAATGAAGCTGGGGAAGCCGAGCAGCAGGTTTCCAGCATTGTACGGGCCAAGTCCATCAACATCCTTCTCAGGACGCAAAACCTCGGTTACCACCTGCTGCCTGATGTGTGATGGCAGTGGTAAGAGTAGCACGACACCATCTGTATTGGTGTCCTCGCTGAGCGCCGCAACATCGTTTCGTAATTCTTCCTCTTCGATCTCGAAGGGATAAGCCAGTGTCGCGCAGCCCAGGCCAATCGTGCGGCAGGCGCGCACCAGTTGTCTGCTGTAGACCTCTGCTGCTCCGTCGTGCCCCGCCACGATTTGTGCCAGGCGTGCGGGACGATGACGCTGCTTGCGAAACTGCGCCGCCTCGCTTTGCAGTTCAGCAGTCATACGTGCAACGAGTGGTTTGCTGTCGAATATGATGGCGGACATAAGTATGGAACTCCAACGCACTTAGATTCGCTCTTATGATATCACATCACGTTTCCTTAAATAGGCCTGGCACCCGCAAGGGATGCCACTACATTTCACGCTCGGGTTGGTCCGAGATGTAGTGATACCCCTTGCGGGTATCAGGATCGTTCACAGCTTGCAACCCCTTGCGGGCATCAGGATCATTCACAAACCCCCTACCACTTGTGGGATGCGAGTGGTAAATACAATCGAAATGCGCTACAATGCCATCTATGTCAATGTAGTGCAGTTTTCTTTTTGTAGAGTATGTGGAAGAGCTATCCCCATTACTAGCCCTTCTGTACCATCTACATCCAAAAGAGAGGATTTTCATGGCAGGCGACTGTTCATTTGATATAGTATCTCAGTTTGACGAGCAAGAACTCGTCAATGCAGTCGATCAGACACGGCGGGAAGTATCGACCCGCTATGACTTGAAGGACACAAAAACCGAGATAATTCATAGCAAGGACAATATAACCATTGTCACTGATAGTTCGATGACGCTCAGGAACGTGCGCGATATCCTTGAAACCAAGGCAGTGCGTCGCGGTTTGTCGTTAAAGATCTTCAAACCTGGCAAGGAGGAGAATGCTGCTAGTAGCAGGGTTCGCCAGGTCATCCAGCTGCAGCAGGGCCTCTCGCAAGAGCTGGCAAAAGAGATCAGTAAGCATATTCGAGACACCTATCCCAAGGTGCGCCCGCAGATCCAGGGCGATGCTATCCGTGTAATGGCCAAGAGCCGCGACGAGTTGCAGTCGGTGATTGCGCTGCTCAAGCAAAAGGATTATCCGGTGGCATTGCAGTACATCAACTACAGAGGGTAGGACTCAGAAGGTACTTTAGTACCAAAATGAGGGCCTCGTATCTCAAGAATAGCAAAATTGTAGTAACCTAGTTTTAACTAGTGTGCACTGTAATAGGTGTCATAAGCAAAGTCTCAACGATGTGCTAGACTGAGGAAGAGAACCTTTCATGCCTGGGAACAGACAAGTTTTCAGCGCTGCAATGAATGCAGCCGACAAGTCTCGCTGGGATAGCCAGTGGACAGAGGCGGCAAAGGAGTACCAGCGCGCATTAGCAGAGTTCCCAGATGATGCGGCTGCGCGTGGTGGGCTGGGTTTTTGCTTCATGCAGACGAAGCAGTGGAAGCAGGCGCTGGCTGAGTATGAACATATACTCAAGCGTGATTCTAGCAACGTCATCGCCTTAAGTAAAACGGCTGAGCTCTATGTCATCTTACATAGGCGAGACGATGCATATAAAGCCTATATGCACCTGGCGGAATTATATTCACAAGCTGGCCAGGGGGCTCGAGCAGAAGCTGCATGGCAGAAGGCCGTTCAGTTGTCTCCCACCCATCCTGAGCCGCATGAGCATCTTGCGATTTACTATCAGGGAAAAAAAGATTTTGCGTTGATGGTTCAGGAGCGCCTGGCTGCAGCCCAGGGCTATCTACTACACAATGACAGTGTAGCGGCATCAGTGCAGTGCGAGGAGGTGCTGCGTGTCGATGCCTCCAATACACAGGCACAGCGCTTTCTCTCACAGGTGAGGGAACAAATGCGGCCCTCAGGGCCACTCGCTCAGGGAGCAGGCGCTGCGTATTCACCGCCAACGGATATGGCAGCAACTACAGATAATCTGCCTTCTGGCCTTTTAGCTGGCGGGGAGAATGACTCGGTTTCTTTAAGCAACACAAGCGGAGGTAATTCTGGCATCATGGGTAATATGGGTAGCACGAGCAATTTTAACGGGGCGGCAAATCCAGGACCGGCTCTTGCTGGGAAAGGCATGGCCGGTGGAGGGATGGGACAACCCCCTCGTGTACGGATAACGGCCACTCAGGTCACTGGGGCGTTGAGACAGGCTCAAACTTTTCAAACCCAGGGGCGTTTCAACGATGCTATTGATCTCTGTGAACAGATTCTCGAAAGCGGTTTTGATCGACCCGATGCCCGTTACTTTTTGGGTTGGCTCTATCAGGAGCAGCGGCGCTGGGACGAGGCCATTCACCAGTTCCAGGCGTTGTTGAACGACCCTGATTATGCGCTGTCGTGCTATTACGCGCTGGGACAGTGTTATCGCGCCAAAGGCGACCTGCACACCGCAACCGTGCATTTCGACGAAGCAGTTGATCGCGTGAATCTTGATGCCCTGACTGTCGAGGAATCCGATCAATTAGTACAGCTCTGCCAGGAATCGGCTGAAGCGCATCGCCTGCTGGGTGAGCAGGAACAGGCCCTCACCGTCTATAACGCTCTGCTGGGTTTCCTGCGCAGCAGAGGATGGAACGACAAAGTTGCCCAGGTTGAGTTTATGTTCAAACAGGCGCAGAATACGCCGCTGCCTCCTCGTCCCGCCTCTACACCGCCGCCCGCGCCGCAGCCGGGGAATGCCACCCGTACTTTGCCGCCTGAACAGCAGTCATCGCCAAATATACCTGATTCCGCGACAGTAGCAATGAATATGCATGGCGCGCCGGCGATGGTCCCTCCACCTGCTGGAAACCCAGCAGCCGGAGCAGCGCAACCGCCGGTGCCGTCAACAACATCCGGCTCTCTCGGCGAACTACCGGATTGGTTGACCGGTATCCTCAATGAAGCAGACAAGACCCAGATTGTCAATAAACAAGCTGCATCAGCTGCTGCTCAACCTGCGCCGCCGCCTGCGCGAGGTGCGGCACCCGGCCAGAGCGGGATTGAGCAGCCAGTTTCACCCCATCTGACGACTTCAACATCCTGGCTAACAGATGACGTGAAACCCATCAACGCAGCTCAGGCCGCGCCGCCTGATCAACAGCCAGGTGTACCAGTACAACCTCCTGCTGCGGCTGCACAGGCAGCTCAAAAGGTGGAACCGCCAGCTTCAGCGCCACCGGCAGATCCGCACGCGTCGACCACACCACCTCACGGTATGGAGGCATTACAGGCCTCAACCGCAAAGAAAACTACTGTTAATGCCGAAGACTTGTTGAGTCAGATAGCTGGTAATACAGGCTTAACCCAGGTAGGCGAATCCGTACTGGCTAGTACCGCCAGTCTACCGGAAAATATCCGCTTGCAGGTTGTGCAGTCCATGCAGGATATTCAGCGCTATATCGATCATGGCTTGATGACGCCTGCTACCGAGGAATGTTTGCGTGTCATTGACCTGGCCCCTCAGTACGTTGATATTCACCAGGTCTTGTGCGAGATCTATATCCGCCAGGGGAAAATCGATCAGGCCATCACAAAATACGCCATCCTGATCGATACCTATATGGCCAACGGTCGCATAGATGACGCCATTGCAACCTACCGGCGTATCCTGCAGCTTGAACCCAACAACCTCACCTATCGAGTGCGGCTGATTAATCTGCTCGCTACACATGGCAACAAAGAAGATTTGCTGCGCGAACGAAGCCTGGCGGCAGAGTCATATCTGCGCCTGGGCTACATGGACCGCGCACTAACAGAGCTTGAGCAGGCGTTGCAGGAAAGCCCAACAAGTGTGACCACCCGCTTGAACTATGCGCTGGCTTTACAGAAATTGGGACGTTCCCAGCAGGCGGTAGCGGAGTACCAGCGCGTGCTGCAGGTGGACCCGCGCAATCTCGCAGCGCTCGTGCGCTGGCATATTGCGATGATTACAGGGGTCGGCACTGCTCGCCCTACAACGCTCGAGGTGCTGACTCGTATACGCTGGCAATTGCGAGGCGAAGGGCAGAAGCATTACGAAATGGTTGTGCGTGAGTATGTCCAGGCGGCGGAAACCTATGCGAATAATTTCGATGTACGCTTCGCTCTTGGTCTGATACACCAGCAGTCCGGCAATTTTGACCAGGCCCTCGATGCCTACCAGTTCGCCATGCGCGACACTTCCTATGAAGTAATGGCGCGCGTCAGTTCTGCCTACTGCTTGTTAGCCCAGGGCAAACCCGAAGCAGCAATTCAACAACTTGAACAGGCCTTGCAAAGTGCACGCAGCGGCTCAAAAGGGTCTATCGATCCCGCCATTTGGGCTGCACGTCCCCGCGAAGAAGGTGAAGAGCACCAGGCGCCGGAAGTTGAAATTTCGCTCTTGTTGGCTAAAGCCTACGGGCGTGTCGGCAAACAGGAGCAGATGCAGGCGATCTTGCGCCAGGTGAAACAGAGTACGCCGCAGCGGGACGAGGTTACCTCGGTGCTGGCAGAAATTTCGGCACGCCAGGGCGATATCGATAGTGCTCTACAAGAATATACCGACCTGGTACGGTTCTACCGTGATAGGCGACAGGCAGATAATGCTCTGAGTGTCCTTAAAGAGATGGTGCGCCTTGCTCCACAGGACCCTCGCGCCCACGCAGAGTTAGGTGATATCTATGTGAAGCGTGGTCTCCTGGAAGAAGGGATTGCTGAGTTGCGCCTGCTCGCCGATATCTACCTCAGGCGTAATCAACTCGAAGAGGCCGGGGAGACGCTGCGGCGCATTGGCGATATCTATGCCGAGATAGATAACCCGGATGATGCGTTCATGAATCTGCGCCGTGCTGTTGAGCTTAAACCCGGGGATATGGACCTCTTGCGTGAAGTAGTGAGCTATTGCTGGCGCATTGGTCGTGCAGGAGAGGCCACCCAGTACCAATCGATCATCGCTCGTCACTACTTCGAGACAAACCAGATCAAAGAATCGGTCGCAGCCCTTCAGCAGCTAATCGCTCTCGATCGTACCAACTACGAGGCCTACGATATGCTTGGTCAGACCTATCAATCGGTGGGCGAGTATGAGCAGGCCAGCCGTGTCTATAAGAATCTTGCCAGGGCGAATCCCAACGGGAATATCGCGAAGGAGCGCCTGATCAGGCGCTCTGCCAAATTAATCCGCATTTATTTTGCTTCTTCTCGCTGCCTTTGCAGTTGAATCATCTTGCGCGCTTTCTCATCCCTCCTCCTCTTCACCTCCAGCAGCCTCATATATAACTTATACACCACCGGCTGGTATACCAGGTCATGTGTCTCCAGGAAGCGCAGCGCGTAGCCCCCAAACCCTCTTTTGAACACATATACCCCCCACAGCTCCTCTCCCTCTTCCAACACCTCTGGAATGCCCCGGAAGTTATAATACCAGCAGCCATGCGACCTGGCCCACTGCATCGCAGTCCACTGTAACAGGTGGTTAGGCATCAGGTTGCGCTGCTCGTTCGAGGATGCGCCGAACATATACCAGCTCCAATGCCCCAGGCGCAGGACAATATTACCTGCAATGACCTTGCCCTCGTATTCCGCCAGGAAAAGCGCAGCGCGATCTCCTTCACTATAGAGGCGCATCACATCCTCGTAATGTTTTTTATTGTTGATGAAAAATTGGTCGCGCTCACTCGTTACCTCGTACAGGCGGTAGAAGGTGTCCAGGTCAACCTGTCCATCGCCTCTTCTCACGGTGACTCCCTTGCGCCCGGCCAGGCGTATATTGTAGCGCCATTTTTCTTTCATGCCCGCCAGTAACGCTTTTTCATCAGGGCGCAGGTCGAGTACCCACTCGTGGCGGACATGAACCGCGTAGGGATTGGGGCAAAACCCTTGCTTTTTCAGCGCCGCCAGCCATCGCTCATCCCCATCCGGCACACTGGGCTCAACTTTGAGCATGAATGCGCCGCGCTTGCGTGCTTCTGCCTTCACAAAATCGAGCAAAACAGTCATCGCCAGCGAGTTGGGATCATCGATGATCGGGCCGCGAGCGGCATAAAAATAAGGTCGCCGCAGGACCGGGGCACGAGTAATCAGCAGCAGCATGGCTGCGCAGAGCTGTCCTTGCTCGTCTACAACGCCTACCCGTAGCGCCTCTGCTCCCAGGTGGGGCGCAAGTTCGCCCCACTCATATGATTGGGTGATATTGCAGCAGACCGAAGCCGCCACAAAATCGTCCCATTGCTGGCAGTCCGTGATGATATACGCTTTCATCCTATCATTCTTTCTTACTTTTGCCTTTGGCGGCCCGTTCCAATTCAACCTTCCTGCGCTCTTCATGCCTGCGAGCGCGGCGGATTTCCACCAATTTACGCCAGGCGCTGTAGATAAGTGGGCGGTAAACATAATCTTGCGTTGGCATGTTCAGGCGTGAGAAGCCTCCAAAACCTTGCTTATATTCATAGACCCCCCACATTTCTTCACCCGGTTCCAGGATTTCGGGAATGGTACGAAAATCGAAATAGGAACAGCCCCGCGCCTTTGCCCATTGAATGCAGCGATACTGTAACAGGTAATTGGGTTTCAGGTTGCGCTTGTTGTTGGAAGAGGCGCCAAACATATCCCAGCACCACTCACCGAAGCGAATCAGCATCTTGGCACCTATCGCCTCCCCCTCGTGCTCGGCAAGGTAGAGCACCGCGTCACCCTGATCGGCAAATTGGCGCAAGATCTCCCGGTGATAGTCTCTGTTATGGATGAAGAATGCATCACGCTCGCTTGTGATCTTGAGCAATTCATAATACGCATCAAAGTCGGCTGCGTTTGCAGCCTCGCGAATGACAACACCCTTGCGCTCGGCAATGCGCACATTCTGCCGCCACGTCATTTTAAAATTGGCAAGCAATTGTTCGGCATCCGGTCGGATATCAAGCACCCAGCTTCGCCGGCCGTGTACAGCATGAGGATTCGTCTGAAATCCAAGCTCGTGGTACGCGGCAATCCATTCGTCCATGTGTGGGTCATCATCGGCGATATTTGGCTCCAATCTTAGCACAACGGCATGTTCTGCACGTGCAATCCCCTGAACTCTCTCGATCAGCGCCGCAAGAGCAGGAGAATCTGGACATGCTACAGTTGGCCCACGGGAACAGTAGAGCCAGTTAAAGCGCAGCCCCGGCGCTGGTACGGGCGAAACAGTCAGCATCATCGCCCCGATCACGCGCCCGTTTTCCAGGGCCCCCAGGCGATACATGCGCCCGCCCAGGTACCGATTCAATTCGCCCCACTCGTATGATTGCAGCAAGTGCCCTCGTGGCTGGCTGGTTAAAAACCCGTTCCATTGAGCGCGGTCGGTAATCTCTTGAATGGTGATGGTCATACGGCAATCAAATGCTCTCTAAAAATTCGCTGCGCAGTATACTGTAGACGCGCACATCGTGGTATTTGCCAAAGCGTAAAATCACCTGGCGTAATCTCCCCTCAAACTTCATACCCGCCTTCTCATCCGCGCGCCAGCCTCCGGTATTCTCTTCCATGTCCTGGGTCTGAATCCGGTTGAGGTTGAGTTCCATAAAGCCATAGCGGAACATCAGCCTTGTGGCTTCGGTGCCATAGCCCTTGCCCCATATTGAACGGTCGCCAATGATGATATAGAACTCAGCGCTCTGGTTGATATAATTAATGTCTTTAAGCCCGACAAGCCCGATGAGCCGGTTATCGCTCTTGAGGGCCACACCAAAGATAATATGCTTGCCATCTCTATAGAGTTGCTCCAGCCGCTCTTTACCACGAGCGTCGCTGGTAGGGTAAATCGAGAAATCGCGGCGGATCTCTTCATCGTTCATCCAGGTTGAGTACAGGTGATTATCCTGTGCAGGCTCTAACGGACGCAGGTAGATACGCTCTCCTACGATAAATGGGTTCTGCATCTGCGAGTTATCTTGTGTCATGTGTGCGCAACACCTCCCTTCTCGTGTGGACTTTGTCGTCGTAGGGGCGGGGCTTGCCCCGCCCTGCTAGGTAGGCTCTATAGATGTGGCTGGGAATCACCCGCTAAACGGTCTCCTGGAGGAATAATTAACGCGGAAGGCTCGTGTTCGTCTTTTCCACCCTCGCGCTCCTGGTCATCAGACAGGACAGGGCGGCGCACTTTGCGTTCGCGGGTGGTAGGTGTTCGCTCATCTAATTGCAGGGGTAGTATCCGCGCGGAGTCCTGCTTATCCTGTTCGTCACTCTCCTCGTTAAAAGGGGGGTCTAGCAGTGCCTCCTCGATCACCCGATCCATAGAATCTACCAGCTTAAAGTCGATGCGTTGCCGGATTTTGGGCGGGATATCGGCCAGGTCTTTCTTATTCTCCAGGGGAATAAGCAGGCGATAGATATTTGCCTGGTGCGCTGCCAATACCTTCTCTTTCAACCCGCCAACACCCAGCACACGCCCTCGTAGGGTTATTTCGCCCGTCATAGCCATGCCCGCGCGTATTGGACGCTCGGTTAGAGCTGATATGAGAGCCGTGGCAATCGTGATGCCCGCTGATGGGCCATCCTTGGGAAGCGCATTCTCTGGCATATGGATATGCAAATCCATCGAGTCCTGGAAATTAGGATCGATCTGTAATTCTTCTGCACGTGAGCGGATATAGGAGAGCGCTGCATATGCAGACTCACGCATCACTTCTCCCAACTGGCCTGTAATCAGTAGCTCTCCCTTCCCCGGCATCGTAGCCACTTCCACCGGCAACAAAATGCCCCCGGACTCCGTCACGGCCAGGCCTATAGCTACGCCAATCTGCGTTTTTTGGACTATCGGACTTTCAATGTAACGAGGTGCTCCAAGATATTGCTCCAGGCTGTGGCCGGTAAGTCGTAGATGCGTATCTGGCCTCTCAAGGATACGGCGTGCGGCTTTACGACAGATGGTTGCCAGTTGGCGCTCGAGATTGCGTATGCCAGCCTCGCGCGTATATCCCGTAACAATTTGTTCCATTACAGACTGCGGAATCTTCAACTGTTCGGGGGCAATACCATGTTCTGCAAGCACTTTAGGCAAGAGGTGGCGCAAACCAATATTCACCTTCTCCTCGAGCATGTAGCCTGGCAGGTCGATAATATCCATGCGGTCGGCTAACGCGCGCGGAATCTGGTATCTCACATTTCCGGTACAGATGAAAAATACCTCAGAAAGATCGTATGGCACTTCCAGGTAATGGTCCGTAAAGACGCTGTTCTGCTCAGGATCGAGCACTTCTAAGAGCGCTGCTGCAGGATCTCCCTGGTATTCCGCTGAGAGCTTATCGATCTCATCGAGCAGGAACACAGGGTTGCGTACTCCCACGGTCTTCATCCCTTGAATGATACGCCCTGGCAGCGCTCCCACGTAGGTACGGCGATGTCCGCGAATCTCTGCCTCGTCATGTACGCCACCCAGTGAAATACGCGCGAATTTGCGACCCAGGGCACGGGCTATCGAGTGGCCCAGTGATGTTTTACCTACCCCTGGAGGGCCGATGAAACAAAGAATCTGGCCCTGGCTTTCGCTGCGTGTGTGCCCATCCCGCAAAGCACGTTTCTGGCGCAACTGTCGTACCGCCAGGAATTCAATAATACGCTCCTTTATACCCTCCAGCCCGTAATGGTCTTCGTCCAGTACCTGGCGTGTAGACTCAATGCTGAAGTTGTCTTCGCTGCGCTCTGACCATGGCAGCGCCAGTATCCAGTCAACGTATGAGCGTATCACTGCGATATCCGCTGATTGAGCCGGTGTGCGCTCCAGGCGATCGATCTCTTTGCGTACCTTCGCTGCGATATCCGCTGGCATTGACTTTTCGTTTACCCTGGCACGCAGTTCGCTCGCCTCGTTGAACGTATCTATCCCTAGCTCTTCCTGGATGGCGCGTAATTGCTCGCGGAGGTAAAACTCCTTCTGCGTGCGATCTACCTGCGAGCGTACACGGCTGCGAATCGTCGATTCCAGTTCCAGAATTTCGATTTCGTTACCCATAATCACGCAGATTTTCTCAAGTCGCTCCAGCGCATCAAATGTTTCCAGCAGTTCTTGCTGCTGTTGAGGATCGGTGACGAGGTGCGCTGCAAGCATGTCTGAAAGCCGCGCAGCGGTCTTTAGCGCGACAATCGAGTTGATATCTTCGACCGAGAATCGGCGATTCAGTTGCGCGTAGCGCTCGAACAAGTTTGTGGCGTGGCGTACCAGCGCATCAGCTTGTGGCGTATACCGCTGAGCAGAACCTGCAAGCTCCCATCCTGTTGTCGATGCATGGTTGTGATTTCTACCAGCGTGCCCATGCAATAGATATCCTTTGACTGGGGATCGTCAATCTCTGGGTCGCGCTGGGAGGCAGCGACGAGTAAGTGTTCAGGCTGCATCAATGCCTCTTCAACCGCACTCACCGACTTTTCACGTGCAACAGCTAGCGTCATGCGAGTGCGAGGAAACACTACCATGTTTTTTAACGCCACGAGAGGATACGTCTCATGGGTATCCATATTTGTTTCCTGGCGTTCTTGTTCGCTCACATGTCCCACCTTGGTAGGGACCCGATTAGTCTCGGTTCACAGGCGGCAGTAGAGCCCTGCTGCGCACCATTCACCGGGACAGGTATCGCGCCCAGATTAAAAAATATTGTAAAAAACCGATGAGTCTACATTAAGCAGACTCATCTTCAGAATAGGCCGTATTTCGCTCGGTGCGCGTAATCAGCAGCGGTTTATTACGCTGCGAAATTACATCGCCGTTGATAATCACCTTCTTCACATCCGCACGCGAAGGGATTTCGTACATTACATCAAGCAGTACATCCTCGATGATGCTGCGCAACCCTCTTGCTCCTGTACGCTGCTTCAGTGCGCCCTCCGCTGCTGCATCGAGCGCGTCGTGGGTAAACACCAGTTCAACCCGGTCAAGTTGTAAAATCTTTTGATACTGCTTGATGATTGCATTTTTTGGCTCAGTCAAAATACGGATCAGAGCATCTTTATCCAGGCTGTCCAGCCCAACAGCAACAGGCAAACGTCCCACGAACTCTGGAATCAAGCCGTATTTGAGCAGGTCGTCCGGAATAAGTTTGGTTAAGACCGACTCTTCAGGCTTTGTTGGAGCAACATTCGACTTGAAGCCCATAGTCTTGTTGCTGCCCAGGCGTTGCTCGACGATCTTTTCGAGCCCTTCAAAAGCTCCTCCACATATGAACAGGATATTGGATGTGTTGATCTGTATGAAGTCCTGGTGGGGATGTTTACGCCCGCCTTGTGGTGGCACATTGGCGATTGTACCCTCGACAATCTTCAGCAGAGCCTGTTGTACTCCCTCGCCCGAGACATCACGGGTAATCGACGGGTTATCTGACTTGCGCGCTATTTTGTCGATCTCGTCGATGTATACAATGCCCCGCTCGGCACGTGCAACATCAAAGTCCGCCGTCTGTATCAGTCGCAGGAGGATATTTTCGACATCTTCACCGACATAGCCCGCCTCTGTCAGCGCGGTCGCATCAGCAATGCAGAAAGGCACATCCAGTATCTTCGCAAGCGTCTGGGCCAGTAACGTCTTACCGCATCCGGTAGGGCCGATTAAGAGAATATTACTCTTACCCAGTTCTACCTCGTCTATCTGCATGCCCACACCAATACGCTTGTAGTGGTTGTATACCGCCACTGCCAGGGTTTTCTTAGCTCGCTCCTGCCCAATCACATATTGACTGAGCTGCTCATAAATCTTCTTGGGCGCCGGTATCTTGCCCGTTTGCAGACGCGGCTTCGCGACAGTTGCCTGCTCCTCTTCGATAATCTCTCGACAGAGGTCAATGCACTCGTCACAAATGTAGACGCCTCCCGGTCCAGCGATCAACCGCTGTACCTGGTCCTGACTCTTGCCGCAAAAGGAGCAGCGGTAAGTAGTACGCATATTTTTCGAATTTGCCACGTCTGTCACCTTTCCCTGTAAGGGGCCGTGATCGCGCCTGTTACGGCCCGATTTATTGCACCTCTACGCCTTTTTCGACGCTCGATTCATCCGTAGTAGTTCTTCCTGCCTCTGCCCCCTCCCCTTGCTCCTGAGCAGCCCTGACCTCATCTGCCTCGTTCTGAGCTTCCTCCCGAGTACCCTTTGCCTCCTCTTCACCTGCAAGCGCGGCTGTCTCGGCATTAGCTACGCTGACCTCTTCTTCCTCGCTGCTTTCAGGTCCAGCCGTCAATTCCACCAGGCGTGTGATGGCCTTTTCACGAAGAAGGCCCTGTGACAGGGACCGGATCTGCCCCTCTGTGCGTGGGAGATTCTGCCCCATCTGAGCATAAGCGCGGAAGAGAGCCTCTACCTCTTCAGGCGGAACAGTGATCTCTTCTTTCTTTGCCACTTCATCCAGCACAAGTTGACGCTTCACGCGCTTTTCGGCATCAGGTTCCAGCTCTTTCAGGTATTCTGCGCGTGACTTCTTCATCAGCATCAAGTATTGATCCAGGGACATGTGTTGTCGCTCCAGCAGGTGCGAGAACTGGTGCAATATATCCTCGCTTTCTTCCTGGATCAGTAAAGGATGAACCGTAATCTGTGATTGGTCGATGACTGCGTTGACCACCTTCTCTCGTAGTTCATCGCGTAGACGCCGCTGCTTGCTTTCCAGCAGATTATCGCTGATTGCCTTGCGCAGGTCTTCCAGTGTCTGATTTTCGTCGTCGCTTACCTGGGCAGCAAACGCATCATCAAGTTCAGGCAGTTCTTTAATCTCTACCTTGTGTAGAGTGACTGCATACTGGGCTTCTTTTCCCGCGAGTTTCTCGTTGCTGTAATCCTCAGGTATAGTGGTCGTGAATGTCTTGCTTTCGCCTACCTGCATACCTACAACATGCTCATCCATACCCGTGAAGAGGCCGTGTCGCTCCTCTGTCAGTTCGAAAGGATTTTCTTTGAGATCAGAGATACTTTCACCCTCTGCGGTCAACTTTAGATCCATCGTCACGCGGTCACCTATCTGGGCAGGTCGCTCGACCACTTCCCAGTTCGCCTGCCGATCGCGCTGCGACTCAAGCTCCCGTTCAACCTCTTCGGACGTAACACTTTCCTCCTCGCGCTCAAAGTGTAGAGCACGATAATCGCCTAACTCAACGGGGGTCAGGATAGGCACCTTGAGGCTGAAGTGGTAGGGCTGGCCCATCTCGAAAACTGGCGCATCCGTTTCTGGCTGTCCAAGAGGCGTGATGTCATGTTCCTTCAGTACATTACGATACGTCTCGGTCATCAAATCGTCGAGACCTTCCTGGTAAATATGCTCCTTGCCGAGTTTGCGCTCTAATAATGAACGAGGGGCCTTCCCACGGCGAAAACCCTGTACATCAACTTGCTGTACCAGCTTGCGGTATGCCTTCTCAGAAGCTTTTTCCACTTCATCCCAGGAAAAATCAACTTCAACGACTGCCTCACTGCTTGGCAACTTTTCAACCGAGACCTTCACTTTTCCTCCAACACGTGCGTCTTTGCTGTGTATCTATCCTAATAGAACTTGTTGCGTGCCCGCAATAGTGATCACTATTGTCAGGGAGCACCCGCAAAGGTAGCTCCCGGCTCTCCTTTGATTATACCCCTGGCGAAGCCCGGGGGCAAGCACTCCCATTAGACCGCCTGAGCACCGGGCAAAAGACATGTCGCCCTCTACACCACAGGGCTATAAGGGAAGATACCTTCCTCGACATGCGTGATCGTCCACGATCAGGCAAACCTGGAGCGGGAGACGGGGATCGAACCCGTGACTTTCTCCTTGGCAAGGAGATGCTCTACCACTGAGCCACTCCCGCATGATTACAGCACACAAGATGCAGTATCCGCGCGTAACACAGTGGGCGGTGAGAGACTCGAACTCTCATGGCTTGCGCCAACGGATCCTAAGTCCGCCCTGTCTACCAATTTCAGCAACCGCCCGTAATGCTCTCTAGGAATAGAAAAATCCTCACTTCAGGATGATACATCAGTGCACTAGCCACTGTCAAGACAAACTCAGGCAACCCTCCGTTTGGGCTATTGTGACACACTCCTTCCTTCACATCGCGTTTCCACGTTGGGATGAGAGCGAGAACAAAGAAGACGAGCGCATAAAAGCCGCAGCCGATTTGTGCCTTGCTCCTGTAGAGTGATAAAATGAAGCAAGATTTATTAAACTTCGTAGTCCACAGGATCATCTGGGTAATGCAACAAAATCTGATACCTACAACCATCTCTTCAGACCTGAATCGACCCGATCTTTATATCAACCGCGAATTGAGCTGGATCGAGTTCTCTCCATCTTCGACACGAACCTCGACGAGTTCATCATGATTCGCCTGGCTGGCCTGAAAGATCAGATAGCAGCCCATGTTACCACCGTCAGCCCCGATGGGCTCACCCCCGAACAGCAGTTGCGGGCTGTGCGCCAGGAGCTGGCCCCACAGGTGCAACAACTGCGCCAGCTATGGCGTGATGAGCTTGTACCGCTGCTCGCACAGCAGCATATCTACATCCTCGATTATGAGCAATTGGACGAGCGTCAACACAAGGCGCTGCACTCCTACTTTGAGCGCGCGATCTTTCCCGTCTTGACCCCCCTGGCGGTTGATGCAGGCCATCGTTTTCCACATATCTCTAACCGCAGCCTGAACCTGGCGGTTGTGATTACCGATACTACTTATGGTGATCACTTTGCCCGTGTCAAGATTCCTCCTTCTCCTGCCTTGCCGCGTCTTGTACCTGTGCCGCTTGCAGAAAAAGCGCCGGGAGCCTTAGCCTTTGTGTGGATCGAGCAGGTCATCGCGGCTCACCTGAGCATGCTCTTTCCAGGCTTTGATGTATGGGAATCCTACCCCTTTCGTGTACTGCGAGATGCCGATATCGAACTGCGCGAAGACGA
>WNFS01007401.1_pt1 | contig 16016 bp, 12 predicted proteins | sample 5400141 | NCBI WGS metagenome assembly WNFS01 (sample SAMN13153358, study PRJNA577476) | soil metagenome | isolation source: 60 cm saprolite under Madrone tree | place: USA:California | collected 2016-06-14
CGCGGGGGCCATCTATGACATCTACAAAAAGTGAGGGACGAACGATGCGCACATGGCTGCAAGTGACGTCGGGGCTCGCGATCGGGCTCCTGCTCTGGTCGGGTGCAGCGCTGGCGCAGGTCAAGCCGGGCTGCGACGCCCAGGGCAAGGTGAAGGCCGCAGAGAAGATCGAGGGACAAGTTGTGAAAGTGGATACCGCCCAGGGCAAGGTGACCGTGCGTGAAGCCGACGGGACCGTGCATGAGTTTCAGGCTTCCGCTGAGACGCTGAAGGACCTCAAGCCCGGCGATCAGATCGGGGCCAAGCTCAGGGAAGCCCCGAAGTGCTAGAGAGGCGTCCGGCCTAACTTCGCCGGCACGTGACGGGACAGCGCGTCCTGACATCGAGTCAGGGCGCGCCGCCTCGTCCAGCCCTAGGGTCGTGTTCGATTAGCAACCGCCCGATGTATCCGCGAGCGGACATTGACGGAGCATGCTCGTCGGCTTAGCCTGAATGGCATGGATACGACGCCGATCCCCACGAAGCGCTGGGCGCGCGTGGAATACGAGCGGCTCATCGACCTGGCAGTGTTCAAGCCGGGCGACCGCGTCGAGCTGGTGGGCGGCCAGCTGATTGTGCGGGAGCCGCAGGGAAGCCCGCATTCGGTTGCCATCCGGCTCGCCGAGGAGGCTTTGCGGTCCGCGTTCGGTCCCGGCTGGGAAGTGCGAGTACAGATGCCGGTGGCGCTCGACGACGAGTCTGAGCCCGAGCCCGACCTGGCCGTCTGTGCCGGAGGACCGCGCGACTACCTGGCCGGCCATCCCGCCCGGCCCGTCCTCCTCGTCGAAGTGGCCGAGACCAGCTTTGCCTTCGACCGCGAGCACAAAGGCAGCGTCTACGCCCGCGCTCAACTGCCCGAATACTGGCTCGTGAACTTGATAGACCGCGTGCTCGAGGTGCACCGCGAGCCCGTTCTCTCTGCCGATGCGCCGTATGGCTGGCGCTTCGGCGCGCTCCTCCGCCTCGGGCCCACCGAGGCCGTCTCGCCGCTTGCGGCCCCGCACGCGCGCATAGCCATCGCGGATCTCCTGCCCTAGCACCCTGCGGCAGCGGCTCAGCGTCCTGCACCTCATCGATCCTCCGCGCATCCCTCACGTACAATGACGTCTCGCAGGTCAAAGTGATGGGGGTGCTGTCCGCCATGAGCCTCCGAACGGAGCGGGCCCGCCGGGCCGTCGACCTCGCGGAGACGCTCCTCCGCGAAGCGCGGGCCCAGGAGACACCGGACGAGATTGCTCAGGCGCGCCGCCTCGCCCGCATGATGGAGGACCCGCGCGGCAAGCAGCTCACGATCGCGCTCATCGATCAGGCCTTCCGGAGCCGCCGTCCCGCCCGCATCGCAGACCAGATCAGCTATCTGCTGGAGCGGTACGGCGCGCCGCAGTTCATGGAGTGGTGGGAACGGGTCGGGCTCATGCTCGGCGGTGTCATGGCGCACTATCTCCCGAGCGTGGTCGTGCCGCCCATCGTGGCCCGCCTCCGCCACGAGACCCAGTCGCTGATCCTGCCCGCCGAGGAGGAGGAGCTCCAGCGTTACGTGGCCGAGCGGCGTGGCGCGGGCATTCGGTTGAACCTCAACCTGCTCGGCGAGGCGATCCTGGGTGAAGGCGAGGCGGCGCGCCGGCTCGAAGCCTACCTGGCCCTCCTGGCGCGAGAGGACGTCGAGTACATCTCGGTCAAGGTCTCCTCGGTCTTCAGTCAGATCAACCTGGTGGCGTTCCGTCACACCGTCGAGCGCGTGAAGGAGCGGCTGCGCATTCTCTACCGGCAGGCGCTTCGGCACCAGTACCGCCACGCCGACGGCCACCTCACGCCGAAGTTCATCAATCTCGACATGGAGGAGCATCGTGACCTGGACGTGACGGCCACCGCCTTTCGCGAGGTGCTCGACGAGCACGAGTTCCTGCCGTTGTGGGCGGGCATCGTGCTCCAGGCCTACGTGCCGGAGTCTCACCGGGTCCAGCGCGCGCTGGTCGCGTGGGCGATCGAGCGGCAGCGCCGCGGAGGCGCACCGATCAAGATCCGCGTCGTCAAGGGCGCCAACCTCGCCATGGAGCGGATCGAGGCCGCCGTGCACGGCTGGCCCCAGGCGCCCTACACCACGAAGGCCGAGGTCGACGCCAATTTCAAGCGAATGGTCGAGTACGGCTGTCGCCTCGAGCACGCACGCGCCGTCCATCTCGGCATCGCCACCCACAACCTCTTCGACGTGGCCCACGGTCTTCTGCTCCGCGAAGCCGAGGGGCTCGAGCCCTTTGTCGAGTTCGAGATGCTGGAGGGCATGGCCAACCACCAGGCGCGGACCCTGCAGGCGCGGGCGGGCGGCCTCCTCCTCTACGCGCCGGTGGTGCGGGCCGAGGATTTCCACAGCGCCATCGCCTATCTCGTGCGGCGCCTGGACGAGAACACGGCGGAAGACAACTTCCTCCGCCACGTCTTCGGCCTCGAGCCGGGATCGGCAGACTGGGCGCGCGAGCGCGATCGCTTCCTCTCCGCCTTCGACCTCGTGGACCAGCTATCGGATGCGCCGCGGCAGCGCCAGAACCGCGCAGCCGAAGAATTCCCGCGAAGCGAATCCTTCTCCCCCGCGACGCCGTTCTCGAACGAGCCCGATACGGACTGGTCCGTGGCGGCCAACCGGGACTGGATCGAAGGCGTGGTCACGCGCTGGCGTGAGCGGGCGCCCGAGACCGTTCTCTTGCAGATCGGCGGCGAGCTGCTGGCGGGCGCCGCGCAGGTCCGGGCCCGAGACCGCTCCCGCCCCGGGCGCGTTGCGTATCGTCACGGACTGGCCGGCCGCGCGGAGGTGAGCCGTGCGCTCGACGTGGCCCGCGTGGCGCAGCCGGCCTGGGCGGCGCGCCTGCCGGCGGCGCGCCGCGCGCTCCTCGACAGGGCCGCGGCCGTGCTCGCCCGCCGGCGCGGCGATCTCATCGGCGCGATGATCGTCGACGGCGCCAAGACCGTGGCGGAGGCCGATCCCGAGGTCTCGGAGGCCATCGATTTCGCCCGCTACTATCCCCGCTCGCTGGAAGAGGCCGCCGGCGCTGAGGGCAGCTGCCAGATGGACGCGCTCGGGGTGGTCGTGGTGGCCCCGCCCTGGAACTTCCCACTCTCGATTCCCGCGAGCGGAGTGCTCGCCGCGCTCGCCGCGGGCAACAGCGTGCTCCTCAAGCCCGCGCTCGAGGCGGTGCTGGTCGGCTGGCATCTCGCACAAGCGCTGTGGGACGGCGGTATCCCGAAGGAGGCACTCCAGTTCGTGCCGTGTCCCGACGACGACGTCGGCCGCGCGCTCATCACGGATCCGCGCGTGGACGCGGTGATCCTCACCGGCTCGGCCGAGACGGCTCGCCTCTTTCTCGCCTGGCGCCCCGATCTGACGCTGTTCGCCGAGACGAGCGGCAAGAACGCGATGATCGTCACCGCGCTGGCCGACCGGGATCAGGCCATCCGCGATCTGGTCCGCTCGGCCTTCGGCCATCAGGGCCAGAAGTGCTCGGCGGCGAGCCTCGCGATCTGCGAGGCCGAGGTCTATGACGATGCGGTGTTCCGTCGCCAGCTCCGGGATGCGGCGGCGAGCCTGGACATCGGCAGCGCGTGGACGACAGCGAGCCGGATCACACCGCTGACCCAGGCGCCCGGTGGAGCGCTGCTACGCGCGCTCACGACGCTCGACGAGGGCGAGGAGTGGCTCCTCGAGCCGCGTTTGATCAGCGCACACTCGCACCTCTGGTCGCCGGGGATCAAGCTCGGAGTGCGCGGCGGGTCCTTCTTCCACCGCACGGAGTGCTTCGGGCCCGTGCTCGGCCTCATGCGTGCCGAGCATCTGGACGAGGCGATCGCGCTCGCCAACGGCACGGCGTACGGCCTCACGAGCGGAATCCAGACCCTCGATGACCGCGAGATCGACCGGTGGCTCGACCGGATCGAGGCGGGCAACCTCTACGTCAACCGTCCCCTCACGGGCGCCATGGTCGGCCGCCAGCCGTTCGGAGGCTGGAAGGCTTCGTCCGTCGGGCCCGGCGCCAAGGTCGGCGGCCCGAACTACGTGCTCCAGCTTGCCCGCTGGCGCGAGACGACGCTGCCGACGGCCGGCGCCTCACTACGCCAGGAGCTCTCGGCGCTTCTGAAGAGCTGGCTCGAGGAGACCGACGACGAGCAGGCAAAGGCGCTGCTGCGCGCGAGCGCCGCCAGCTATGCCCAGGCCTGGCAGCGCCATTTCAGCCTCGCGCACGACCCGATGCGGATCGTGGGTGAGCGCAACGTCTTCCGCTACCGGCCGTGTCGCCGCGTGCTGATTCGCGCGGAAGCCGTCACTCCGGCCGGGCGACTCGCGCTCCAGCAGGTGATACTGGCGGCCCTCACCTGCGACGTCCCGCTGACCATCAGCCTGTCACGAGGCGACCCGTCGTCCTGGCTGCCTGAGCATGCGGCCGTCGCCGCCATCGTTGAGAACGAGGCCGACGCGATCGAGCGTCTCCGATCCTCCAAGAGCATCGAGCGGCTGCGCGTGCTCGACACCGTCTCGCCCGCCGTGCGGGCCGCGGCCCACGAGGCAGGCGTGGCGGTGATCGACGCCCCCGTCCTCGCGACCGGCCGGCTCGAGCTGCGCTGGTACCTGCGCGAGCAGACGATCGCGCACGTGATGCACCGTTACGGCAACGTGATGGAGCCCGCGGCCGCCGAGTGAAACTCCTCGAGGGCTAAGGACCCACCGACTGCCATCGGCGCGTTGACGCCGGCGTCGGACCGCGGTAGGGTGGCGCTCACCGTGGCGCGATTCGTGCTCAAGCACCTGGCATTTCTGCTGCTCACGCTCCTCGTGGTGTCCTTCCTCATCTTCACTCTCAACGAGTTTTCGCCCGGCGACGCCGCCCGCAAGATCCTGGGTGCCTACGCGACCCAGGAACAGGTCGATCTCCTCACCCGCGAGATGGGTCTCGACCGCCCGGTCCTCGTTCGCTACGTCGAGTACCTGGGCACGGTTGCCACCGGCGATCTCGGCACCTCCACCCGCTTCAAGGTGCCCGTCAAGGACATCATCTGGAATCGTCTGGCCAACACCGCGTTTCTCGCCGCGCTCGCCTTCGCCTGCATCGTGCCGCTCTCGATGCTCCTGGGCATCGTGGCCGGGATGCGCGAATCGTCGCCGCTCGACCGGGCGATCCTGCTCTTCAGCACGGTGGTTGCCTCAGTCCCGGAGTTCGCCCTCGGCGTCTTTCTCGCCAGCGTCTTCGTCGTCGCCCTGGGCTGGCTCCCCGGTACGGCGACGCTGGTGGCGGGCGGCGGCTGGTCGATCGCCTCGCAGCTCGTGCTGCCGGTGGCCGTCATCGTGCTGTTCGACTCCGGCTACGTCGTCAGTATGATCCGCGCGTCGATGATCGACGTCATGCAGCGCCCCTACATCCGCACCGCGGTGCTCAAAGGGATGAGCTTTCGTCGGGTGGTGGGCCGCCATGCGCTGCGCAACGCGATGATCAACCCCGTCACGGTGATCCTGCTGCAGATCAATTACCTGATCTCGGGCGTGGTGGTGGTCGAAACGGTCTTCGCCTACCCGGGCTTCGGCCGCATGATTCTGGAGGCAGCGCTCTTCAAGGACATCGCGCTCATCGAGGCGGGTGCGCTGGTGGCGGTAGGGGTGGCGGTCCTCACGCAGATCCTGGGCGATCTGGCCTACATGCTGCTCGACCCGCGGATACGGACCTGAGGCGCGCCGATGACCGTGCCGACCATCGTCGAAGGTGTTCCAGCCGTGCCGGGGCGAGTGCCGCTCGGGATCGCGCGGACGTGGGCGCGCCGTCTTGGACGGCTGGCCGAGTCGACGCCCGCCCTGATCGGGGTGGGAATCATCGCGTTCTGGGCGGTGGTGGCGGTGTGGGCGCCCGCGATCGCCCCCTATCCGCCCAATGCCAACAACCTCGCCGCCCTCGCGAACCCCGCCCCCTCCTCCGCGCACTGGCTCGGGACCGACCAGCTCGGGCGAGACATTCTCTCGCGCATCCTGTGGGGCGCGCGGACGGTGCTGACGGTGGCGCCGCTGGCGGTGCTGGGCGCGGCCATCCTGGGCTCGCTCCTCGGGCTCACCGCCGGCTACTTCCGGGGCTGGATCGACCTCGTGATCGCGCGAGCCTGCGACATCGTCCTGTCATTCCCGGTGATCATCCTGTACATGATCATCCTCGCGCACTTCGGCTCGTCCGCCTTCAACATCATCGGCGTGCTCACGTTGACGAAGGCCCCGATCATCGCGCGCATCGTGCGGGGACTGACCCTCGAGCTGCGGGAGCGCGAGTACGTAGCCGCCGCGAAGATGCGTGGCGAGTCGGCCCTCTACGTCATGCTCGCCGAGATCCTTCCCAACGCGCGCGGGCCCTTGATCGTCGACATGTGCCTGCGCACGGGATACAACGTCGTGCTCATCGGAGCGCTCGGGTTCCTCGGCATCGGCCTGCCCCCCCCCGATCCGGACTGGGGCGGCATGGTGAAGGACACCTACGGGATGATGTCGGTCTGGCCGCACATGGCGCTGTTCCCGTGCGCGGCCATCTCCTCCCTCGTGATCGGCTTCAACCTCCTGGCGGTCGGGCTCCGCGAGATCGGGCTCCGTGACTGACGCTCCGATTCTCGCCCTCGAGGACGTCCGGATCTCCTACTTCTCCCGCGCGGGAGAGGCCAATGTCATTCCCCGCCTGAGCTTCGCGCTCGCGCGAGGCGAGGCCATGGGGCTGGTGGGCGAGTCCGGGTGCGGCAAGTCGACGGTGGCGCTGGCCATCGTGAGGTATCTCGGCCGGGCCGGCCGGGTGGTAGGCGGGCGGATCCTCTTCGAGGGGCGCGACGTCGCCGCGATGACCGAGGGCGAATTGCGCGCGATGCGCGGGCGCCGCATCGCGATGGTGTACCAGGATCCGATGGCGAGCCTCAACCCGGTCATGACGGTGGGCCGGCAGCTCATGGAGGTGCCCATGATCCACGAGGGCATCGACGAACGGGCGGCCCGCGCCCGCGCGCTCGCGATGCTCGCCGAGGTCAAGCTGCCCGACGGCGAGCGGATGCTCGAACGCTACCCGCACCAGCTCTCGGGCGGCCAGCAGCAGCGCATCGTGATCGCGATGGCGCTCATCGCCGAGCCCGCGCTCTTGATCATGGATGAGCCGACCACCGGGCTCGACGTGACGGTGGAAGCCGCCGTGCTCGACCTCGTCCGCGAGCTGCGCCAGCGTCACGAGATGTCCGTCCTGTTCATCAGCCACAACCTCGGCACCGTCGTGCGCGTGTGCGACCGGATCGGCGTCATGTACGCGGGCGAGCTCATCGAAGAGGGCTCGATCCGGCAGGTCTTCGCCAATCCGCGTCATCCGTACACGCGCGCGCTCCTCGACTGCCTGCCCTCGCTCGACCGCGACAAGCGGCACGCCCCGCTCGTGCCCATCCCCGGCCAGGTGGCGGCGGCTGTCGCGCGCCCAGCCGGCTGCGGCTTCGCCGCGCGCTGCGTCCACGTCGAGCCGGGCCGCTGCACGACCCGGGCCATTCCAAGCGTGCCCGTGGCCGGCGAGCGCGGCCACCGGGTGCAGTGCGTCAGGGACGCCGAGCTTCCCCGGTGGGAGCGGAGACGAACGGTTGAAGTGGCGGCGCCTGAGGTGTCCGCGGCCCGCCTGTCGTTGACGATCACCGGCCTCCACAAGCGCTATGGTGAGCGCCGGGGCCTCTTCGGGGCGGGGCGCGCCTCGGTGCGGGCGCTGAATGGCGTGAATCTGACGGCGGCGAAGGGTCAGACGCTTGCCATCGTCGGCGAATCCGGGTGCGGGAAGACCACCCTCGCCAAGATCCTGACCTGCGTGGACTGGCGGGGAGCGGAGCGGCGAACGAGGTCGCGCATCTCCTCGACGTCGTCAGGCTGCCGCCGGAGCTCGCCGGCCGGAAGCCCGACCAGCTCTCGGGCGGTCAGAAGCAGCGGGTGGCGATCGCGCGCGCGCTGGCCGGCAACCCCGACGTGATCGTCGCCGACGAGCCGGTCTCGGCGCTGGACGTCTCCGTGCAGGCGTCGATCCTCAACCTGCTGAACGAGATCCAGGCCGAGCGAGACGCCACGCTGATCGTCATTTCCCACGACCTCTCGGTCGTGCGCTACCTCGCCGATCACGTCGCGGTGATGTATCTGGGCGTCGTCGTCGAGTTCGGCCACGTCACCGACGTATTTGCGCCACCCTTTCACCCGTACACGGAGGCGCTCCTGTCGGCCGTTCCCGTGCCCGACCCTGACGGCCAGGGTGTCCGGATCGTCCTCGAGGGCACGATCCCGAGCGCCACGGAGATCCCGCGAGGCTGCCCGTTCAGCACCCGCTGCCCCCGCCGGATTGGCGCCATCTGTGACGAGACCCCGCCACCGGAGCAGCCGCTGGCCGGCGGCCACTACATCTCGTGCCACATTCCGGCGGAAGAGCTCGCGCAGCTCCAGAGCGCGGAGGCCGGCGCGCGGGAGTAGACACCCTGGGCTATCGAGAGCCCTCCGCGCTCACTCGTCGCTGACGATGAGGCGAGCCCGCGCCGTGGGCTCGTCGATGGCCATGCCGGCTTCCCAGTGCGGGCTGAACTGCGTGGGAATTCCGAACCAGCTGACCCAGTGCTCGCGCATGGCCGCCGGCTCGTCCGAGGGCCAGAGCACGTTCAAGGGCAGGGGACGGATCGGCGGGCGGACGCTCGGCGGCGGGATTCGATCGACGGCAGTGCGCGCCTCCTGGGCGAGGAGCAGCGCGACCTGCTCGCGGCACCGGCGACTCTGGCACGGTCCCATCCCCGCCCGCGTGAGCCGCTTGATCTGGTCCTGGTTGACCGGACCATCGCGCAGCAGGGTTTGGAGGCTTCGGTCGCCCGCGTTCGGCGCGTCCCATTTGAGATATCGCGGCGGCTTCACCTCGACCAGCTCTCGCCTCGTGACTTCCTCGCACTGGCAGACGTTGACGTCCCAGCCTCCCGCGTGGATCAGCGACCGAAACCACGCGTGCCAGTGGCCGTGGACCTCACCCGCTCGGGGCCGCCGCCGTCCGAGGCCGGCCCGCCGTGTCTCTGCCTCGGGTTTGCTGATCGCTCCCAGGGACTGCGCGGCGGCGAGCCCGGCCAGCCGCCCCTGCCCGCGGGCGTCGTCCGGAGTCGCGAGCATGCCGTCGTCGACGCCCGCACAGTCGCCGGCCGCGAAGACCGTCGGCACGCTTGTCCGCATCGACGCATCGGTCTCGGGCACCCAGCCCCCGAGCGCTGACGTGAATCCGAGCCGGGCACCGATCATGGCCGGCAGCTCCACGTTGGGCACGAGCCCGATGGCCAGGCATACCGTGTCGCACGCGACGTCCCGCTCGCTGCCGGCGACGGGCCTGAGCTCGGCATCGACCCGGACGAGGACCACGGACTCGACCTCGCCGACTCGGCCACGCGCCTCCCGGATCGTATGAGAGGTGTAGAACGGCACGCCCCGGGCGGTGAGCGCCCGCGCGGTCCCTCCATCGCCACGCACGGTATCTCCAACCTCGACGATGCCGACCACGTTCACGCCGCGCGAGATGGCGAGGGCCGCCGTGCCGAGGCCAAGATCTCCCGAGCCGACGACGAGCATGCGCTGGGAGGCGAGCGCGCGGTAGCGGGTGAGGAGGGAGACCGCGCCGCAGGATCCCATCACCCCGGCCCGCTCCCAGCCCGGGAAGCCCATGACGACGTCGCGCGCGCCCGCGGCGACGATCAGCCGGTCATAGCCGACCAGCCACGATCGCCGTTCGTCGGCCAGGCCCAGCATCGGTCCGGAAAGCTCCTGCACCGTCGGGCCGTTGACGAAAGCGCCCCACACGTAGGTGCCGAGCTGGACGTCGACGCCGGCCTCGTGGGCGTCCGCCAGCGCCGCATTCGCCTCGACGACGCGCTCGAGCATCATCGAGCGGTTGCGGACGGACGGCTGCATGCGCTGGCCGAAATAGAGCGGCACGTCCATCGCCATCATGTCGTTGTCGACGGGGTTCTCGTCGACGAGCAGGACGTCGACGCCGCACCGTGCCGCCTCGGTCGCCGCCGCCACACCGGCCGCGCCGGCCCCGACGACCACCACGGCGGCGTGACGCTCGGGCCGGGGAGCCTTGTCCGCGATCGATCGTCGATCGACCTCCCGAGCCACCGTCAGCCTCCGCTCGCGGCCTCGACGACCGGGGCGGCCGCCGGCAGCCATCCGAGCCGCTCGCGCCAGTCTGCGGGCGTGTCGGCGAAGCGGCTCAGGGAGAGCGCGTGCAGGTCGGCGAACAGGCAGCGCCCGTGGACGACCAGCTCGCTGATCGCCTTGCCGACGGCCGGGGAGAGGCCGAATCCGACGCTTGACATCGTGGCGAGGATGACGTTGTCGGGAGAGGAGAGGCGATCGATGACGGGCAGGCCGTCCGGCGTGTTCTCCACGATGCCGCCCCAGGAACGGATCACGCGGAGGTGCGCGGCGCCGGGCAGGAGCTCGGCGAGGCGGCGCGCGAGGTTTCGCACCAGCGGCGTGCTGGGGTGCGCCGGCGTCGCCATATCGGGCACGTTGATCCACTCGTGCGGCCCGCCGCCGTAGATGAGGTTGCCTCGGAGGGTTTGACGGCCGTAGAGGCCGTTGCCCGCGATGCCGCCGTGCCGCAAGAGGGGGAGCGGCTCGGTGGCGATCATCTCGACGCGGGCCGGGGCCAGAGGGAGCGACACGCCGAGCATGTCCGCAAAGAGTCCCGTGTGCGGACCCGCGGCGATGATGACGGTGTCGGCGCCGAATGTTCCCTGCGTGGTCTCGACCCCGGTGACGCGGCCGCTGCGCATCGGGAGCCCGGTCACCGTCGTGTGCTGAAGGATGCGGCCGCCGTGGTCCTGCAGCGCCCAGGCATAGGCTTGAACCGTTCGCTGGGGATTGGCATGGCCCCCAAAGCTCAGATACGTCCCGCCGATGGCATTGTCGCCGATGATGGGCACGAGCGCCTTGAGCTGCTGCCTGTCCAGGAGCTCCCAGCGGAACCCGCGGGCCTCCCCGATCTCGGCCCAGCGCCGGGCGAGCGCGAGCTGCGTCTCGCTGAGCGCGATGCTGATCCGATACGGCTGGTGCTCGGTCGGGTAGCCGAGCAGATCGTCCATCTGCGGCCAGAGGCGCTGCTCTTCGAGTCCGAATGGACTGTAGACGTGAGTGGCGCCCCCGCCGTTGCGCCCGGAGGCTTCCCACCCGACGATGCTCTTTTCGAGCACGAGGACGTCGACGCCGGAGCGGGCGAGCCACCATCCGGCGCTGAGACCGGTGACGCCCCCGCCGACGATGACCACTGCCGCCCCGTTCGTTCGCCCCATGGCGCGTGGCTACCGGGAAGCCGGCCCGGCCGCGCCGTACGTCTGCCGTCCATACTCCAGATTCCGCTGCCACAGGCGCTTGTCGCTGCCGAAGAGGATGTGCTTGGACATGTCCGGCGAGAACCGGCTGGCGGGGGGCCGGCGGCCCAGTGCCTCGGCGAGGCTCCGAATGTGATGCGGCCCGGCGCCGCAGCAGACGCCGAGATAGCGCGCGCCGAGAGCCAGGGCCTCTTTCCCGAACGCGGCGATCTCATAGCGACTGCACAGGAAGGGGTCGAGCGCGGTGGGGAAGGCGCGGTTCTCAGGACGAGACGGGTCCGTGAGGCTCTGGAAGACCGGCTCCACGCTGGTCGTCCGGTACGGCACGGGCAGCGCGGCCACGTGACAGGTGACGGCGGCGCGAATCTCTCGCAGGAGCGGCAGCATGGTCGCGGGTCCGCGGGCGCAATTGAGGCCGACGACGGCGGCGCCCGCTGCCTCGAGCTTCCGGCAGGCATCGGCAACGCTCCAGCCCTCTCGTGTGACGCCGTCGCGCGGGACGGCGAGGGTGACCACCGCGGGCCGGCCGGTGCGCTTGATGGCCTCGAGCGCGAGAAGCGCCTCAGCGCCGAAGGCGTACGTCTCGGCCACGATGAGATCGACCCCCGCCTCGTCCGCCCACGCGACCTGCTCGTCGAATATCCGGGATGCCTGCCGTTGCGCCTTGGCGTCGGCGGGATCGTAGATGCTGGTATTGCAGATGTCTCCGGCGAGCAGGGTGCCCGTGCTCCGCGCGACCTTCTTGGCGATGCGCAGGGCCGTGCGATTCATCTTTGCGAGGTCCCCCTCCCGGCCGACGATCCGCAGCTTGGCGCGGTGGGCGTAGTACGTGAACGCCTCGACCACGTCCGACCCGGCGTGGACGAACTCGCGGTGGAGGGACTCGACCAGGTCCGGCCGCTCCAGCACGATTTCCGGCACGTAGGCGCCGGCCTGGAGATACCCCCGCCGCTCGAACTCGAAGAGGTAGCCTTCGGCGCAGATGACGGGACCCTTGGCGAGCCGCTCGAGCAATCCGAGGGGCTTCGCCTTGCCGAGGGGTTTCGCCTTGCGCGCTCGGCGAGCCTTCACGCCTGGATCGCCAGCTGGTTGGCGAAGATGTACAGGGTCGGGTGCGGCCGAAAGCCCAGCACGCGCTTGTCGTGGAAGGTAAAGATCGAGCGCCAGACCGGCTGCACGATGGGACCGTCGTCCTGCAGTATCGTCTCGAGCCTGGCCATGGTCTCGCGGCGCGACGCGACGTCGAGCGTGCCCTCCGCCTGGGTCAGCAGCCGGTCGAACTCGGGATTGGAGTACTTGGACTCGTTCCACGATCCGCCCGAGCGGTAGGCAAGGGCGAGGCTCATGATGCCGAGCGGGCGATGGGCCCAGGTCGTGAACCCAAACGGCACCTTGGTCCAGACCTCCCAGTACTGGGTCGACGGCATCACGTTGATCTTTACCCGGATGCCGGCCTCCTTCCATTGCTCCACCATGGCCTGGACGGCGAGCAGCTCCCAGGCGGGCTGGGGCCGGCAGATGATCTCGGTGTCGATGCCGTTCGGGTAGCCCGCCTCCGCGAGCAGCTTTTTGGCCTTGGCGACGTCGCGGGTGAACGGCGCGAGCTTCGCGTACTCCGGGTGCACGGGGCTGACGTGGTGGTGCTCGCCGGGCTGGCCGAGGCCGCGGTGCGCGATCTGGAGGACCGCGTTCGAGTCGATCGCGAAGCGCAGCGCCTGGCGCACCCGCTTGTCGTCGAAGGGCTTGACCGGCTGCACCCGCGCCGTCGCCGTGTAGGCGGTCGTCACCTGGTACATCTGGATGTGGGGGATTTTCTGGAGCGCCTCGAGCTGGACGATGTCGGCTCCGTACAGGCCGTCCACCTGCTTGGAGGCCAGCGCGGCCACCGAGGCAGCCGGGTCGTCCCCGAGGTCGATGAACTCGAGCTGGTCGAGGTACGGGCCGCCGCCCCAGTAGGCCTCCTTGCGCGCCTTGAGGACCTGCTTGCGGCCGACTTCGTTGGCCACCAGCGTGAATGCGCCGGTGCCGTTCGAGCCGACCTTGAACTCGCCGTTCTCGGCGGGATCGAGGATGAGGAACGGGTAGTGGAACAGCTGCTCCGGCACCGCGAGCTGCGGGGTCTTGCCGTTCAGCCGCACGGTGAAGTCGTCGACCTTCTGGATCGCGCCGGCGTCCCAGAGGCGCGAGGACTTCTTGGGATTGCCCTTGTCGTCCTTCTCTCCGGCGTCATAGTCTTCGATGAGAAAGCCCTTCATGAGGCCGAGCACCGAGGAGCCGGTCTTGGGGTCCAGCACCCGCTTGAAGTTCCACACGACGTCGTCGGCGGTGAACTGTCGCCCGTTGTGCCACTTGACGCTGCGGCGCAGGCGGAGGGTCCACGTCTTGAGGTCGGGGCTCGCCTCCCACTTCTCGACGAGACCCGGACGGGTGATGTTGTCGACGCCGGTCACCGTCAGGTAGTCGACGACCTGACGCGCCGAGTTGGCCGATTCGATCCAGCTGTAGGTGTGGGGGCTCTTGAGATCCTGGCAGCGCATGGCGATCCGCAGCGTCCCGCCCTTGGGCAGGGCCCCCTGAGCTTGCGCGGGCGCGACAAGCGGCTCGCCCGTCACTTTCCCGACGAAGGTATAGGCGGCCGGCGCGGCCATGCCGAGCAGGGTGGCGTAGCGCAGGAACTCGCGCCGATCGATCTGGCGTTCGACGAGCTGTCGCTTGAGCGTCGGGACGAGCGGGTGTTCCTGAGCGTCAGGCATGGGTGAGGCCTCCTCGGGCGATAGTCTCGGCGCTAGGCGGCTCCTTGTCAACGTAGCGTGAACCGCCTAGCGGCGGTCCACGACGCGCACTGACTTGCCGGGAGGTCGTGGCAGCTCGCCTTCCTTGAGCACGGTGATCTCCGGGCTCAGATTGAGAAATTGCTTGAGATCGGCGCGCAGGCGGGGCAGCCCGGCCTGGGTGAAGCCCTCCCGAGCCTCGATGAGGAGGGCGAGCCGGTCGCTGCCGCCGGGCGCGCGGTCGAGCACGATCTGGTACTCGTGGCCGACCCCTGACTGCTTGAGCACGAGCGATTCGATCTGCCGCGGATAGAAATTGACGCCGCGGAAGATGACCATGTCATCGGTCCGCCCCCGAACCCGGTCCATGCGCAGATGGGTGCGGCCACACGCGCAGCGGCTCCGGCTCAGCACCCGCGTGAGGTCGTGCGTGCGGTAACGGATCAGCGGCAGGCCTTCGCGGGTGAGCGTGCTCACCACGAGCTCGCCCTCCTCGCCGTCCGGGCGTGGGGCTCCCGTAACCGGATCCACCACCTCGCAGAAGTAGTGGTCCTCCCAGACGTGGATGCCCTCGCGCGCCTGGCAGTCGATGCCGAGCCCGGGACCGCCCGTCTCCGTCATGCCGAAGATGTCGAAGGTGGTGAGGTGAAGCTCGCGCTCTATCAGCCGGCGCAAATCGTCAGACCACATCTCCGCGCCCAGGATGGCCACGCGGAGGCTGAGCGAGTCGAGGTCGAACTGCTCCTCGCGCGCCACTTCGAGCACACGCAGCGGATACGTCGAGATGCCCGCGAGCACCGTGGCCCGGAGGTCGCGCATGACCTGAAGCTGCAGCGACGTCCGGCCGGCCCCGAGAGGAATCACCATGGCCCCGATACGCTCGGCGCCGTAGTGGAACCCGAAGCCGCCCGTGAAGAGGCCGAAGGACGCAGTGATCTGAATCACGTCTCCCGCTCCGACGCCCGCCGCCGCGTAGCAGCGGGCCATCACGGTCGCCCACTGGTCGAGATCGGCCCGCGTGTACGGATTGACCACGGGATTGCCCGTGGTGCCCGAAGACATGTGGATGCGCAGGACCCGCTCGCGCTCGACACAGGACAAACCGAACGGATAGGCGTCGCGCAGTTCTTCCTTGGTGAGGAAGGGCAGGCGGAGCCAGTCGGCGACGGCGCGGATGTCGCCCGGCTCGGCGCCGGCCAGACGCCTCCGCCAGGCGGGATTGACCAGAACGTGACCCAGCGTCCAGCGCATGCCCTCGAGCGTCTGCCGCTCCAGCTCTTCCCGCGGCAGAGACTCCGCCGGCGGCTGCGACATCATGACGCGGCCCGGGACGAAAGCGCCCGGAATACGCGCTCGGGCGTCATGGGCAGCTCGGTGAGGCGCACGCCCACGGCGTCCTTCACGGCATTGGCGACCGCGGCGGCTACCGGAATCACCCCCGCCTCGCCGAGCCCCTTGGCACCGAAGGGCCCAGCCTCGTCCACCGTCTCGATGAGCTCGACCACGATCTCGGGCATGTCGGAGGCGGGGAGAAGCGCGTACTCCATGAACTGCGGATTGACCACGCGCCCCTCCTGGATCAGAAGCTCCTCGGACAAGGCATAGCCCAGCCCCATGTGGATGCCGCCGTGGATCTGCCCCTCGGCGGCGGGCGGGTTGAGCGCCCGGCCCACATCATGGGCGGAGGCAACCTTGAGCACCTGCACCTGACCCGTCGCTTCGCTCACCTCGACCAGCACCGCCTGGGCGGCGAAGGCGTACGCGGCCGAGACATTGCCGCGCAGGTCCTTGGACAGCATCTCGGTCGGCGGATCGTAGAACGCCTCGGTGACC
>WNFS01002399.1_pt1 | contig 16010 bp, 8 predicted proteins | sample 5400141 | NCBI WGS metagenome assembly WNFS01 (sample SAMN13153358, study PRJNA577476) | soil metagenome | isolation source: 60 cm saprolite under Madrone tree | place: USA:California | collected 2016-06-14
AAAACAGCAGGAAACCATTAATAATCCCGCGAAAGCCTGCAAAGCGAAGGTGTCTCTAATCTCCCATAGCATGGGCAACTATGTTGTACAAAAAGCAATGGCCGCTGCGTGGACTCGGAAAAATCAACCCTTGTTAGTTAGTCTTATCAATCAGCTCGTAATGGTCGCTGCTGATGTGGACAGCGACTTATTCGATTCTGGCGCACCAGATAACAACGATGGCAACGCTGTGGCTAATCTCACCTATCGGATCACGGCGCTTTACAGCGGGCGCGACTCCGTCCTTGGCGCATCGGCCGGTTTAAAACATTTCGGAATGCGACGGTTGGGCCGCAGCGGGCTTTCGACCCGACCGCCCTTGGCAGATCCAGCGTCGCCTACAGATAATGTATGGGATGTGGATTGTTCCAGCTTTTTCCCGGCGGAAATAGATAGCGCGGCAATACATGGCGCCTATTTCGGCAATGATGGCACGCTGAATCTCATGCGTTGCATCCTGCGGGGGCTCGACCGCGGTGTGCTGGACACGCTCGGGCACACCAGCGGCGCTGCGTGGCCAAAGCCACAGTGACGGCGTACGGCCTGACGCCGCTCCGCCGGCGGCTTAAACGGCCGAAGCTCTTCGAGGTGCTGTCGTAGATAATTAAGCAGATGCCGTTTACGTTCCGCGCCACGCGATGAGCCGTGAGCACCGCAGGCAATTGACGGTGGTAACAACTCGTTATCGACATCCATAACCCGCTCGTAGATCGCTTGCCAACGTTTCTTCACTGTCCAGGGAGAAAGGCACAGCGATGTTGCTAGCTTCTCACAAGTTTGTCCCATCAAGGCATGCTGAAGGAGCGTTCGCTGCGACTGGCTAAAGTGAAACCGTGGTGCGGTATAAATAAAAAGACTGGCGACATTGCTGCCAGGATGCACGAGCGCCTCTTCTTTGGTTAACCCGACAAGGCATGGCCGCTGCGAAGGTTCTGGCTCGAGAAAAGGATTTTGTCGAAAGTAATTAGAATAGTCGCGCCGGCATCGAGCATCCATTGTGATGTTTCCCGTCCAATCGGGTCCGTGAGAAATTCCTTGATGCGATAGCCGCGCAGGGCAAGAGAAAACGCCTCACTTTGTTTTTCGCGAATCGCGAGAATTTGTTCAGGGGCGAATCCATCCTCTGCCCAACCTTCAAAACACATCACTATATTCAATCCGGTGACGGCATTAGCGCGGGCGACTTGGTCGCGATTCAATACTGGCAATTGCCGCGAAAGATATCGCAGAGCTAATTCAACGCCGAGATAGGGGGGGAGCGTTAATCGCGCCTGCGAGCAGAATTCGTCAGTAACAAAAACGCTGGCATTGAACGAGACAATCCGCGAACCGGCTGGCTTTACGCGGTCCTCGACGAGAAAAAGCTGCATTACTCCCTGCGAAAGTAACGTGCGCCACATCTCCGGCAGGATGCGTCGGCTTGTTTTGGCATAAGGAAGTCGCAACGATTCATGGAGTGCATAACAATTCGCAAGATCCTGCGCGCTCCCTTTTCGCGCCATCAGATTAATCCCGTTGGGAATCTTTGCTCGCTGATCGCGCACGAGTTTGCCTAAGCCGTTTAGAGTTTTCACCTAGGTGATTTCACCTAGCCAGTATGCCAGAATTTTTTTCGTGGCAAGCAGATTTTCCACTTTTAGGGGTCTTGCTTGCAATCCCTTCTTCGCTAAAGTGATTGATTCCAGGGATAAATCATCGATTCGGGCGAACCCAACGATCCGGGACGAGTGAATTTTCAATTAAGCAAAATCCAAATAGCAACCCGAACACATTATGGATCCTGTGCAACAGCGCGTCGAAGACGCAAGGCGAGTACTCTACGACCTCGATCCTGCTGATGGAAGTATCCTTAGCAAGACGAAGCCTCTTCCCCACCTGCTGACGCGCCGTCCGATGCGTCGTCCTCCCCGTCTGCCGACGCGGGAACGACTCCTGATAAACCACAAACATGAGGTGCGATCTTGAATAACCAAGAGTAACGCCGAGTTAACCACCCCGATACTTCGTATCTAAACACATCCACAATATGAGCAACCAAGATACCAAAACCGATGATTCGAAATTAGTTACTACCGACACAGTCTATGTTAGCCCAGACGGTGGGACCACCGATGAGGCGTTTCCAAAGCCAAACGTCGAATACGACTTTTGTGTTGATGTGGCCAGTGCCGGAGAACTTCCGAGCGGATCCTTTTTTGTCCGATTCAATTTAAGTGGCGATCAGGACCCACCCTTGGATTTCGATTTTAAGCAGGACGCTGGGTTGGATGCAGGAGCCACAGTCAAAGCTGTCGTCCATTTTGGTACCTTCCCCAACAAGTTCGCCACATATCACCTCGAAGCCTGCATTTACTCCAGCTCAGCGCCGGAGAAGGCGATCAATTGTGCAGGCTCTTTCGATTTCACGATCAATACAGAATCGACGAGCGATTCCGGGTCTGGTGGTGCTGGTGACAGCAGCAGCGCGAGTGACACAACAGGTGACAGCGGCGATTCGACAACAGCAGAGTCATGATGAGCGCGAAGTCCAAACAGTCTTAGCCTCTATCGCCGTTGCTCAGTGAGGGAATCCTTGGAGTAAGTCAGTAAAGATCAAAGGAAACGGATGGGTCACCTAAGAATGACGTAGAGACAAAATTTAAGCGAAGCAAGCAAGCCAATAGGCAGATAACTTCAACAGGAGTAAAAGCCATGCCAGACGACCAAGACGACCAACAAACTACCGGCGACACAAGTGCTGGGGTAGTCAACGTTACCGACCAATTGGTCGACGACCCGGGAATGCCAACGAACGCTCCGGACGAGAACCCTCCCGCTCCGGAGTCGGCTAGGTACGAGCCGGGGCTGATCGAGGTTCAACTCAACGACCAGGTGATTCCCACGATCAGCGGCCTTACGCTCGATTCGTCGAGCGCCGATATGGGGGCCTTTAACCAGGCGCTGGAAGAGTTACAAGCCCAGGAAGTGATCTATACCTTCCGCAACGCTCAGGGTGGTGCCGATGCCGCATCGACTGAAGATCTTGGAGAATTGCCGGATCTACGGAATTTCCTCACAATCCGGATTGCCGATGACGCCGACGTGCTGGCGGGAGCGAACCGGCTCCGGCAGGTTCCCGAGGTCACGATGGCAATGCCGATCCCCGTCTCCGCACCTCCGGCCGGCGCTCCTCCGCCACCCATGGTCGGCGATCCCCTTACAGGCACCTCCGATCAGCTTGTAACGGACCCAAAGACCGGCCTCGATAACCAGTGGTACATCTTTCGCTGCAAGCTCGATCAGGCGTGGCTGCAGAATGACGGCACCGGTGTGATCATCGTGGATATCGACTGGGGCTTCAGGACCACTCACCAGGATCTCCGTCAAAATATCGATTCCGCTCACACCTATAACGCCTACGACGGATCGGCTAACGTGAGCCAGGGAACCTCGACCATGCACGGAACGGGCGTTTTGGGGATGGCGGCCGCCACCATGAACAACGTGGGAATGTGCGGCGCAGCCGTGAACGCCACCACATGGCCGATCCAGGCGAACACGGGTGGAACCGCCCTCCCCGGCAACGCCTGGGCAAACGCGATCGAATGGGCGAGCACACAGAAAACGAATGGCCACCGGATGGTGATCATCGTGGAAGACCAGACTGGGAACCTTGGAAACATCGAGCAAGTGGTCTCGGTCAACGCCGCTATCAAGCGTGCCATCGCTCGAAACGTGATCGTCGTGGTCCCCGCGGGAAACGGCAACCGCGACGTGACCATCGCCGATGATGGAGTCACGCCGATTCCCCAAACCGGTTCGATCCTTGTTGGGTCGACGAGCTATGATCCGTCGCGGAATCCTCGCTCGACCTGGAGCAATTTTGGCTCGACGATGACGATTTCGGCGCCTGGCGACAAGCTTCACGACCTCACTTGTGCTCTGACCAGTGATTCGGCTTATACGAATACGTTTGGCAATACATCAGGCGCGGCTCCAAAGGTCGCGGGGACGGTGGCGCTGATGCTGGGCGTAAATCCCAAATTGACGCACCAGCAGGCTCGAGACATCCTGTTCCTGTGCCCCGACGTTGTCGATACCGACGTCTCGAAGCCGGTCGGGAGCTTCCTGAACGCAAAGTACGCCGTCGACGAGGCCGCTCGCATGGCGGCGACACCGTAGGTAGCAGAGACGGCAAGATAGATCGTGCGAGCGGAATTTCTGCCGCTCGCGGGAGCAGAAGGCTGAGAACTCGGAGTTAAATTGCTCCGTGCATCCTTGATCAGGGATCACCCATTGCTTTGGGATCGCTTTGGCTCGCGGCGCCAACTTGGGTTCAACAGCGTGTTTCTGGAAATTTTGCCTTGACACGATGTCCGTGATCGGGCTATTTTTTTGGTTCCTCCGGTTGTCACAACTGGTAAGAGGTGGATATGTTAACCAGGTTCTCTTCCACTGCGGTGTTCCAGCCGGTTGCCACGCGAGTGGCCCAGCCCACCTTCACGGCAGTAGCTGCCACTCGGGTCGAGCCAGCGGTTGCCGCAGCGGTCGTAGCCCAGCCGGTCAAAGCCATAGAAGTGAGTGTACCGACAGCTGGCCCCGTGTTTACGACGCCTATCCAGAACATTCGCTTCATCGATCCGGCTTTCGCGCAGAACATCATCAATCTACGGACACCCACGGAGGGAGTGCCGCGTGGCCAGATCAACGTTCCCGTTTCCCCGTCAGAGAATGTCACCGATGAATTGATTTTTGAGCGGGCCTCCGATCCGTCACTAAAGTTCTTCATTCCGCGCTATCGCTTAACAGAGCAGGTGGTTTCCGGCCAGCAACGCTATCAGGTAGCGCTTCAGCAAAGCGGAGAGGAGTGGACCCTAACCGTTCATTTGCAGAAATACCGCGCCCCGTCGATTGCTGCCATTGCGCCGGAGGCCACTGAGATGGATCACCGCATCGCAGTATTCCTAAAGCATAATCAGTTGGCTGGCGGCACAGTGATAGCAAAGGAAGAACTGGAGTTCCAAGAGAAGACCAATGAACCCAATGGAATTTGCGCTGTAATGCGAGGGAACACAATTGCGGAACGTGATCTGATTTATCAAACGCTCACAGACCCAGCTTACGGCGCCACTTTTATCGTTCGAAACTGGGTGACAGTAGCGGTGCCATTGCCAAGGGTGAACGAACAAACTCAGTCTAGTCCAACGAGAATTATTCGCGACCATCGGACTAACGAACAAACTCAGTCTAGTCCAACGCCAATAATTCGCGACCATCGAACCAATGTGATGGCCATGCCCCGGATGGCCCGGTTTGGAGCAATCCAGGGCGTGGCAATCGGAGAACTTAATCCGACGGCCGAGACACCAGTGGAACCGCTCTATCGCCAGGTTGATCGCGTGCTGGATGATTGCGTTGCTCCCAATCCGTTTGTGTTCCCCCCGGCGCTGCATGGCTATATCTTCGGCGACGTTACGGCAACGCCTGGCGAGCGCTTTGAACTCGTTCGCCACCAGGTAACCTGTCCAAAATCAGGACGATCCCACAGCTACTATCAGAATCCCGTACGCTCGTATGAGTTCTACTACTTGCCGGATGCTTTCAAGATCGCGCGCTTGCCGCAGTCTCCCCATAAACCGACGATGTCCGTGCGGTTCGCGACGACAGACGCTTCGATCGATGCGGTCCAAGTGTCCCTCGACTACATCGCCCTTCCGTTCGTTGATCCCGCTCGCTTAGAAGCTGCCGCCAGTGAGCTCAAACAGAAGATCACTGAGCCGCTCCCGCCCGATGCTAAGGGGCTCGACTTTGAGCCGCTGCTCAACCCTCCAGACAACACGCAGTTCTTACTCGCCATTCCCAGATCCGACGCCTCAAGTGGACCGTTTGATGATCGTAAAGGAGCGATGGTTGATCTGCGCAGCGGGATCCACGACTCGCTTTCGCTAAACATGTCCCAGTTTCAAGCCGTCTACGATGCCCTGTTCGGCGGCTCCATCAATCTTCTATCTGGGAATGTGGTGATGAATCTCGGAGGCGAACAGGAGGCGATACCGTTTGCCGCGAGGATGGACGATTTGATTGGCGAAGTTTTCAGCTACGAAGAATTTCCGGACGAGGAATCCGGTGGACTTAAGATTAGCCTGAAGAACGCTATCGAGAGTCCGATAATAATCAATGCGCTCAATGCAGAGATTCGTCGGGGAGAGGCGGGCACCCCCGGGCAAATACAGAAACTGGTCAAGACCGGCGTTATGCAACCGGGCTCGGCCGAAGTGAACGCAGATCAACTGCCAGTTGAGCTAAAGACAGGTGAAGAGCTGAGACTGCTGCTGGTTCCCTCGAGCCCGTTGCCGGGTGAAGGTGCCTTACATGCTTTATTCGACCTGACTGGGATTAAGGTGCAACCTGACAAAGACGCAGTCTGGAATGCCATCCTCGATGATGCTTTGGCAGTCTATCCGAAGCTCATTACGGTCAAAACGTTCAAGCAGAAGTTTGATCCGCCACCGGACAATGCTGATAATCAGATTATGGCCGTAGTGGTGGACTTCGAAGGCGGGCCGTCAGTCGAACTCACTGCCGACAAACTTGAAGAACGCGACGTCCCGTTGCCGGCATCGATCGGTGACTATGTATTGCGCAAGCCCGATCAAGGACAGTATCGCTACAAGGTCAGAGTCATACGCCTGTCCGGGGAGACCAGAGACACGGAATGGCGAACTGATATAACAACGACACTCTATGTCTATCCCAGCGTGAAATAAAAGAATGCCGTTACCGGGAGCCATAGATTTTCAACAGCCCTTGACAGGGCGGGGGCTGACAATCTTTCGGTCGTTTGAAGAGGAAGACCGTTTTTGGCTTTTGCCGCAAGTGTTGGAGATTGCATTGCGCGAAGACAAGCGGCCGGACTTTGTGCTTGAGCTGGTGCGTCCTCAAAATCCGTTGTTGCCTCCCCAGCCTTACGGCGTCCTTGATATTAGAGTGCAACCACAATATGGGATACAGGAGGCGCTCGAAGTCCTACGCCAGGAAAAGCCGAATGCTTCCGTCGACGAGGCATTTTTTGAATCGGGGTTTATGCGTTTGGCTCCTGCCGGTGACTTGGAAAATGCGCCACAAGAATTGTTCCAGCCCGTTGCATTGGCCTGGAACGGTCTTGGCGTGGCGCGCTTCGTGCTTAGACTTCCGCTGTCCTCGGCACTGTTGTTAAAAGGCGCTCTGTTAGGTGAAATACTTCCACTCAGAGCGATCGCTGAAATGACGTTATCCGGCGTCTCGCCGCGGTTGCCGGTAAATGTACGCTTTGACCCTGCTCGATTGATTGGCGCCGTACTGCAGCTGGGAAACTCGGAGCGGAAGATAGTGTGGCAAGACCTGGTACAATTTTTTCGCCGGGATATCGAGACACTCCCGCTCCAGTTAGCAACTCAAGATCAAAATCTGGCCATGGATGAGTTCGCTGCGTCCATGGCCGATCACGTCTGCCATCGGTGGGGAAAGTTTGCCCCGGCAAGCGGAGATGATCAAAACCCCTACTGCGTGTTCCCCGCACCCGCCGAAGTGGGCAGCGGCAGTTTCGAATGGGATCTGTCCGAGGCGATCACCGTGGTTCGTCCGCTGGTCTTGAGCTTCGATCCTCTGGATCTGGCCCGGCAGTTAATTCGTGATGTTGGACCGGACGTAGTAATCCGGCAAACGATCATTCCGCCTATCAATGTGGGGACAGTCCCCGTGATGATCTCGGCCAATCTGCCCGCGCAGAGAATGGGTGTTCTTTCACTGGGCGTGACCATCAACGCGGCCCCGCACCCGCCGGCGCGCCCGCAAGCGATCATTAAAACTGTTGAGTTGGTTGAGCCTGAAGATTCCGCGCGGGTGCTGCTGCGGCTCTCGCCGACCGAATCGCCGGATTACGTCTTCACCACCTTTGCGATTTTGGATGGTCAGGAACAACCGTATGAAGGGCAGCCAACTCAACACAGCGGCGATCGACTGGATTTGCAACCGGGCGACTTCCCACTTTCGTTTGTCCAGATCGAAGCAACCAGTGAGTTAATCGAACTTGCGGATGTTAGGGTTGTCTCCCGACAAACACCCAACGGGTCATCCTTTGAACAATCGTTCACACTAAATCGGGAACAAGCGTCAGTCGTCATCGCTCTACCGAAAAATACCAGCACCTCGGTGCTGGAGATCGAAGCCCACTCGAAAGATGGACAACGAACGCTGCGACTTGGACCTTTGCCGGCGGAGACGCTTCGGCTTGGCCTGATGTCCTTCCGTGAGTATGGCTCCCACAAAGTGGAGATTGAGTGTGTTTTCACCGGCGACGTAAGACTGGTGGCCATTGACCTGTTGCCGGAAGGACGTGCAGAGACAGCCGGGGAGATCACCACGCTTCATTTCACTCCTGCACAGAATAAAAAAGACTGGATTTGGCTGGCCAAGTCTCCGTTCTATGCCGGATACAAATACCGCTTACATGGCGGTACCGATGGGGCTCTCGGCGCGTGGTCTGAAACGCAGTCACCGTTTGAGCGGCTGGTCATTGAGACCGCGTTGCTCCAGGAGGCAGCATGACAGCAGTACCGTCAGGGCTTGATTACCGCGGCGCTCATTTCTATCGCGGTCCGGACGACCGGCAAACGTTCTACTACATTGCCGGCGAGCCAACGCCGGACAAAGATGCATCCGGCAAACCTGCACTCAACTTTTTCGTGACCGATCAAGCGGCCCTGTTGCAGTTCAGCACGCGGTGGGAAGTACCTGTGGATGTCTTCGAAGCGTTGCGAAAACCTTTGCACGAGCAGTTTCCCGATTCAGAGCCGGCCTCGATTCGTTTCAGCCCGGCACCCCTGTCAGTGGAAGGCGTGACACTGACACTTACTGACAATGGTCAGGAGGAGAATTTGCAGACTGTAATGTCTGCAAATTTTCCGCCATACAGCGCGCTTTTTAATGTGACGTTGACGCCAGAACAGAAGGCGCGTGTCGCTTCGGCACTGAACGGGCGCACCGGTGTCCTCGAGGTCAGTTACCGTTTTTCGCTTTCGACTGAAGTCAGCGTTGAGACATCCATTACCGGAGATGTCAGCAACAACATCGCGGAACTGGGACCCAGTGCAACTCGCACTGATTGCCAAGCCTACATCGATGCGGCGCTCGCGGATGGCCGCCTCCAGCTAGTCAGAACAGGCGCGGACGATGCACCGGCCGAACTAAGAGAGAAAGCAGATGGATTGGCGAAGGAGAAAGCCATCGACATACTGCAGCGCATGACAACGCAAGCTGGGCTAAACCCTGATACTGCAAATCTCAAAGCGACTGCTTTGGCAACGATGCCGGCCGCAATTCCTTTGACTCGCTCGACAGATGTGGGCTCATGGTACTCCGGTGGCGTCGGCGCAAAGGTCACTGTTGCTCCCAGCACGAACGGCGCGACTGCGGAGCGCAAAGCAACATCCGCTAGCATTCGTGTTACAGTTGGCTTCGACCTGAAGGACACGCCCGTGGCTTTCGTACAACTTAACTGGGATGGTGAGCAGGCGACGATTCGTCCGCCAGTGTTCAATCCGGTCACACTTAACGGCAGGACGGACAAGCCGCTGGTCGTAAAAACTTTCTACACCGATGGAGGTTCCCCTTTTGAAGCGACCCTTCCGTCGTTGACTGCCAATGAACTAAAACTGACACCAGCAGATCTCGGCCTGGCGCAGGTGATGATCGACGCCAGCGCGCGGCGCAAGGCCGGAGCTACCCAGGCTCAGATTCAAGTCAGTTATGAACCTGCGGGCAATGGCACTGCCGACGAACACCTGATTCGCCTCCGTTTCGGCGATTGGACCGACAGTTGGTACGTCGTCACGCGAAGTTCAGATCTGGGTGGAACACTCAAGATTGGGAGGACTGAAACTAATTCAGACGGTTCCGTGGTCACCCACCCGGCCGTCACGACAGACAAAACCGCAATTACACTCTGAGCGCCCCGGCGCCCAGCATTAAAACAGGAGGTTACGATTATGTTGATGTGGGACAAGCCGCAAATGGTTGAAGGCGTTACGGCGTACGGAGACGATAGATCATCCAACACGTTCTATGTGTTTCCGAACACCCCGCGTTATCGCATGGATGAACGAGGATTCCCGGTCTTCAAGTTCATGAAGTACAGAAATCCAATTGACCGACCCGGTGGTAAGAAAGGTGGAGGCTTTTGCATCTTCGACGTGGAATTTGTCGTGCCCGATGATGTCTTGGAGAAGGTTAAAGGCACGTTGCAGGAACAGCTCGATGAGCGTTTTCGCAATGTGAATCCCAAACCACAAGTGCAGATCGGCCAACTAAGTTACACGAAAGGCACAGCGGGTTTGCAGATGTTGGACAACGGCGGCGGACTGGTTGAGAAGATTCAAAATCCCGGTGCGCCGTCTTTGTACGGTCGCATGATTACGCCGTTCACAGTTGAGTTTTCTCCTGAAGGGGCAACGCTGGCCGAACAGGCACTGCAAGACAAAGGCGGTGTGGTTCAGGTTATCTATGACCTGTTTACGCCGGTCAAGCTGCCCCCGCTCACTGTAACAGTCTGGTTCGAAGCGCAGAAGTTTATGAGCTTTCATCAGCAGGTGGACATCGACTGGAGCTTCTGGGGCGACGACAGCTACCGAGAAAAGATCCAACAGGAGTGGCGCACTTCCGAAGCTGGAGGGGTCGATATTGACCCGGGAACAGTCACCGATCAAAAAGTGATTAGCGCAGTGCGAGACTGGGGCTTCCAGTCTTTGGATGATGCCGTTAAGCGCATGGTACTTGCCGACATTCCGGATGTTTCGGCTGACGATCGGAAAGTTCCTGATGGTATGGAACACGTATGGCGAGACCAGTCAGTAAACAAAGTTGCGAGCTTCCGCCGCACCTTGACCGAAGGCCAGGTGATGGAATGGGATCCAGCTCCGCGCGGCACATTGCCGAATATCACCTCGATGAATGGTCCTGACGGTAAACCGCTCAAGTGGTCGGATTTTGCCCGTACGGTTGATCTTGACGATCCCTTCTTTAAGCAACTCAACGTGAACATCATGGCCAACGCCGATTTCCAAAACATGCCGATCCACAGCATCGAAGTACACGTCGACTATCATCAGGGGAACACGCACACTATAGATGATTTCCGTCTAGCGAGCTCGAGTGATGTGGGCAAGTTTGCCACCTATATCGAGAACAATCAGTGGAAGTACAAATACCAATACCAGGTCAACTACAAAGGCTCTGACCGGGTTTTCAAATCGGCGGAGATTGAAACCGATGACAAGTCGTTAACCATCAACGTGGGTGACTCGGGTTATCTGGTCATCGATGTGCAACCGGGTGATCTCAACTTCGATCAGGTCGAAGAAGCGCAGGTGACACTTCAGTATGAAGACTCAGCCAATAATGTGCCGTTGCTTGAAGAGTCATTCACCTTAGACAAGGATCATCGTGAACACAAATTTGCTCAGCTGATCTTTGCGCCGTTCAAGAACCCGTACAAGTATCGCGTGAAGTACTTCATGAAGGATGGCAAAGAGTTTTCCGTTGACTGGCAACAGGGCCAGGCGTCGCAGCTGTACATCAATGATCCGTTCAGCGCCAACAAGACTGTTAGCGTGCGGGCCATCGGTGATTTGCAAAGCGATATAGGGACAATCTTCGTCGACCTGAAATACGTGGATGCCACAAATAATTACAACCAGACTTCGTCCGTGGCGCTCAGTAAAGCGAATCCGTTCTTCGACTGGTCGTTCCCCGTTATCGATGAGAACGCCGGCAAAGTTAGCTACTCCGGGAGCATTCAGTTTCAGGACGGCAAAGTGGAAGATCTAGAAGAGACCGAGACGACGAAGGGCACTATCATGGTCGGCAAGGCGCGCGATGAAAACGAGTTTCTGCAGGTACAGGTTGTTCCAGACTTGCTCGATTTCGCGCAGATCAAGCTGGTCCAGCTGGCTTTGCATTACGTGGACGATGGCAACGGCGTCGATGTCCGCAAGGATCTGGTGATCAAGAGCACGGCCACCGTGCCGCCCTGGGTCGTGCGCCTACAGGACAAGACCAAGAAGAACTATGAATGGGAAGCAACCTATTTCATGAGTGACGGAACCAAACGCCATACGAATCCCGCTACGACCGGCGAGACGACTCTGGTGTTAGAAGTGCCCGCCTAAAGGAGGTCATATGGTGGATTTAGGTAAAGCTTATCTGCTGATTGAGGGCGTCTGCGTAGTCTCGGATCACGAAGACCCGTTGCTGTTCTATTGTCTGCCGATGATGCCCAAATTGACGCAGGATCTGGATCCTGCGACGGGCGAAAAAGTGCCGCGGATACAAGTAATCAAGTACCGCGGCGCAGCCGGCAATGGCGGCTTCCTGAACTTCGATTGCAACATCGGCGTGGACAAAGACAAGCTGGATGACATTGCCCAGGAGATCAAAAGCACTATGCACCTGCGCGAAACTCCTCGATTAAGCCTAGTGCCATTGATCGATGGGACAGTCAGGATGCTGCTCTTTGGTGCAGCAAGTCCCGACGCGACTCCCCCGCGCTCCGGCGCTACCGGCGGCACCACGCCATCCGGCACGCCGTCAACTACTGTAACAAGTTCACCCACAGGCAGTCCAACAGGGCCGAAATTTGTTACTAACATCCTTGGAGCGGTGAAGCCGGCGCTTTATGACGATAATCAGGCTGCCTTCTCCGTAGCACTAGATCAAAGCGGCGTCACCGTTCTGGAGCAGGCCTTGAAAGGGGAAATGTCGCCGATAGGGATCGTCTATTCCTTGGATTACCTGGGATTGCGCCCAGCCTATAACGTCAGCGTCAACGTGAATTGGGACCGCGTCCAGAAGCACCTTGACGAAAAATTCGGGGCGAGCCTTATGGGGATCTTCTCCTCGGAAATTGAAAAGGCCGTTGATGAATTGATCGAAAGCCGGGATATCGAGATCAATGTCGACACTTTCGTTCCCGAAGGCGAAGAGGAGACCGGCGTTACCGGTCGGCGGGATAAGGCGGTCGAAGAAGCCCGGGAGATGATTACCAACGCTTTTTTCCAGTCGAGCCTCGATCCGGTCAAGGAGCAGAAAGACTTCTCAGACACTGCCTTGAAAGTAATTCGCGGCATTGTGACCGGGGGTATTGATGCCAAGGAACCGCTGTTTAGCTACAAGAAGATTGATTACACGCGAATAGACAAGAAGAGCCTCAATTTCAATATGCGCGAACGGACGACCGTCCGCCGCACCATCTATCCTCAGGGGCATCTAAGTGGACTCTTCCGCACCTTACTCGATGCCGGCGAGAATCTCGACCGTTTCGTTATTTTAGCCGATCTTGATGATCCCTACTTTGAACGGCGGCGCATAAAGGCCATTTCCCTCGCCAACTTCGAAGAAGATTCAATTGCCTCGCTCGATGTCCGGCTTAGTTACGGCGACAATCCCAAGAATCTAATCCTTGACCCAACGCAGACATCTGCTGACGTTGAGTGGGCTAGCAACCTGGTCAATGGCGCCATGCAGAGAGACGTGGCTGCCAGTTACAAGGTAACGTTCAAGGGCGTTGACACGACCGAACGACCGGCCACCATCGAATCGCCCCAACAGGTCACCAAATACGACAATCTCGAGATCAACCCGCGCGAGTTGTACGGAATCGTTCACGTGCCGATCATCGCCCTGAGCTTCCCGTTTGATCGCTATCCGCAGGTTGAGGTGGACACGCGGTATGCGGATGAAGACAACGGCATTCGCAGTGAAGAAACGTTTCTGCTTACCAAAGACAAGCCGGAACAGGAGTGGAAGATCTTCGTGCGCGACCCAGAACGAATGAAGTTGGGAACGAAGTTTGATTACAAGCTGGTCTTCCGCGCCGCGGACAACCGGGACATCGAGCGGACCTGGGTTGAGACGGATGAAGAACATGTATTCGTTCGTGATCCGTTTCCACAGAAGCGCGTGGTTGATGTAGTGACCAGCGTTCCCTGGGCGCTGGTCCAGGACGTCTACGTTGATCTTTCTTATGAAGATCCACAAAACGACATAACGCAGGAAGCTTCACTCCATTTCAGTCAGACAGACTCTAATCCCAAATCGTTTGCGGTGGAACTTCGCGTGGAGACTCGCTATGTGGATGGAGAACACGATTTGAATTTTAACGACGTTTTCAACTTCGCGTCGGCAGACGATCAGAGTTCGTTTGAGTTCGATTACGTTGACCCGGCAAAGTCTCACTACGAGTACCGCACAACTCTGTTATTTACCAACGGCCTCACCAAGGCAACCGACTGGCAGCAGACCGACGAAGACGACTTGATTGTGTCCATCAATTAAAGTTGTTTGTCTTGATGAGAAAGGAGAAGGCAAATGTTACTGTTCGGAGCTAAAAGCATCATTGTTGAAGGCATTGAAGTCCATTCGGATCATGCTGATCCCGACCAGTTCTGGTGCTTGCCGGGATCCGTAGGATTGGAGCGAAGAGGGCCGGATCAAGACGCGGCTTTTACATTCATCAAGTACAAGCCCGCAGCAGTTGCGGGCGGTGCCAAAGGCGGTGGCTTTCTCATGTTCGAGGTCGGTCTCCGTCTTGACCCGCAGCTCCAGCAACGGATCGAATCCCGGCTGGCGGGTATTGCGAAAGGCACGCCGCATTTGGATGTTGTGCAGTTCGATGAAGGGACTGTCAAGTGTATTGCCTTGAATATCGAAGGCAGTGGCGGAACAACAGCAACCCCTGCGCCTGATGGGGCCTTCAATGCGGTAGCAAGTATCCTTGGTGCTTCGGTACCCTCGCTGCATGGCGAAAATACGGCTGCCTTTAGTCTGACACTCAGTCAGGAAGGGGCGATCATCATCGAGCAGGCTTTCAAGCAAGGCACAGCGCCGGTGGGTGTCGTCTATGACCTCAAGTTCACCGGCATTCGCCCGGCGCTTGACGTAAAGATCACGGCTGACTTCAAACGCATCTACCAGAGTTTCAGTGCTAGCCTGACTGGCCAATACTATTTCTTCAAATTGGGTATCGACGCTGCGTTTGAGAAGTTAGTGCAGGAAGGCGCGATCAAGATTGAGGTCACGGACTTCACCACCGATCAGGATGCGAAAGATAAGGAGAAGTGGGCGTTAGACTTTTTCAAAGAAAAGCTGTTAATCGATTGGTTCGAACCAACGCTGGCTACGGGGAAGATTGCGGGTGGGGCAGCGGACGCAAGCACGTTAGGACCAACTCCTACGCCGACACCTACATCTACGCCAAAACCGACACCAACGCCAACGCCGACACCAACGCCAAGACCGACACCAACTCCAACGCCGAGGCCGACACCAGCCGGAGGTCAGGGGCAAGCCCAACCAGCGGCTCGGCCCGCCGCCGTAATGGTCATCGACAGCACCTCCCCGACTCCACCGCCGGCGGGTCATACCATGGTCCATGTACCGGCCGCGGCGGGTACTCAAGAGACAATCACTCTCACTGGTGACAACCCAACCGTTTTGGTTGACGGGGCTGCCCGTCCCTTGAATGCAGCCGGGCAATTCACCGTCGACGTTCAACCCGGCTCGAATCATCCCATAGTCGTCTCTTATCCAGCGACACCGCCATCGCCTGGCCCAACGATCAACGGCCACATTTCTCGGGGCACAGTACCAACTCCTACTCCGACTCCGACTCCGACTCCGACACCTACACCAACTCCGACGCCGACAACTACACCTGCGCCAAAACCGACGCCGACACCAACTCCGACGCCGATCCCCACTCCCACACCCACCGGTATTCCAGGTGCGCCCGAGATTGCGCTTAAACTGAAATTCATCCGCCAGGAAGAGCAAAAGACACTACTGTTTGAATATCACCGAGCGGATGCTGTCAGCCGAACTTATGCACCCCAAGGCTTCTTCGGCTTGCTCCTGTCTGACTTGCAAGACAAAGACAAGCACTTCGTCGAGGTCGATCTGGA
>WNFS01001805.1_pt1 | contig 16007 bp, 8 predicted proteins | sample 5400141 | NCBI WGS metagenome assembly WNFS01 (sample SAMN13153358, study PRJNA577476) | soil metagenome | isolation source: 60 cm saprolite under Madrone tree | place: USA:California | collected 2016-06-14
CAGTAGGGTGAGAAGACACTGTCGCTGGCGACAAGTTCGACGAGCTCTTCCAGGTTGAACCTCGACTCGTCATCATCAGTTATAAAGTTTCGCGCTTCAAGACAGAAAGTTTTCTTTCAGATGGCGGGTTGCAAACCAAACCGCGGCACAGGCATACTCCCAGTTACCCCAGTAATCCTTCTTTTGGTAGTCAAAAACGGAATGCATCCATTCTCTGTGCCCGCTTCAATCTCGAATCTCGTACGCCGGACGACTCTCATCCTGTCGTTTGCGGGACTATTACTCGTTGCGGCTGGGGTCCAGGCCCAGCAACCCGACGAAGTTATTACGACCGACACTTCGCTGGTGCAGTTAAGTGTTGGAGTTGTAGATAAGCAGGGCAAGGCAGTGACGTCGTTGTCGCAGAACGATTTTGCCATCTATGAAGACGGCGTGCGCCGGCCGATTCTGAGCTTCGAACCGACAGAGGCGCCGTTTAGTCTGGTGTTGATGCTCGACATGTCAGGTTCGACCGTCAACTTTCGCCAGCAAATCCAGGGCGCGGCGCTGCGCTTCCTGGACGCGCTCACGCCTAATGATCGAGTCGCTGTCGTGGAGTTCAACGGCAAGGGAGTTAAGTCGCTCCTCGGATTCAGCACCGATCGGCGCAAGATAGCTTATGCAATCACGTTGGCCACTGGTGCCGGCGAGACTCCGCTTTACGATGCTCTGAAATTCTCGCTAAAAGAACTGGCTCGCGAGGGCAAGCGACGCAAAGCCATTGTGGTCCTGACTGATGGTTTGGATACCGAAGTGCGAAATAGAGATCGCGCGATAGTTGCCAAGGCATCAGAGGCCGAAGTCAGCACGGCGATCAGACCAGAAACAAATTCTCAAGTGGTCACGGTATTGAACCAGGCCGATCGCGAAGGGGTTACTATTTTTCCGCTGTCTCTGCCATCCGGTGATCCGAAACGTCTGCCGCTTCCCGATCCGGTAATTACGGCAATGTACGAGGCGGCGCACACCCGTCTGCAACTCCTGGCCAACCGCACGGGGGGACGCATTCATGAAATCCAGAGCCTCACGGATATGGCCAAGCTCTACGCGCAGGTAGCTGCCGATCTGCGCACGCTCTATACCATCGCCTACCAGGCACCCAACCCGAGTTCTCACGATGGCAAGTGGCGCCAGATTCGCGTGGACATAGCCCGCGCTGACCTCGTTGCCAGCACAAAGCCCGGATACTACGCACGGTAAGATTTAGTTTCAGGTTTCAAGGTCAGGGTTTCAGCTCCCAAGAAGAGCAACTGATAACCCTGAATCACACGAGTCGGAAGTTGAGAAGCGGCCAACTTGAAACTTGAAACCTTAAACCTTAAACTTCTCCTCCACCAACCATGCACCCGTAGCTCAGCTGGATAGAGTACCTGACTACGAATCAGGGGGTCGCACGTTCGAGTCGTGCCGGGTGCACCATTATTATTGTTTGAGGTGGGGCCGCCTTGGTGCGGCCTTAATTCTCTGGGCCCTGTTACCTGAACGCTTGGCGCAGGCCGGGATACTTACGTACTGCCGAACAGTGTCGTGCTTACCCATTACGCCTGTGCCACTCATGGAAGCAGCCAATTAAGATCACGCCCTGGTCTTTTCTAAATCTAAGAAGCCTCGGTCAGTCAGACCTGATCGGTTTCATTTGGACCGATCGCCAACCATGATAGCCTCTAGGGCCGTCGCTAAATCCTCCCGAATCACTCCACAAAACAGTCAATCCCTGAAAATCGACTCGCTGGCACGGACCTTGCCCAACAAGCCTCCGCCTGCGGGCCGTGACACCCTTCCGTAGACGAATCAATTAACGATAAATGCTGCAACTAGTGGAACATCAGAGAGCTTTTCTGGCCGCCGATTTGGCGGCTCAGATGATTCAGCCGCTGACCAACGCGGATAAGGCCGAAACCGTGAATTTCCTTTCACATCGACCAATGCAAACCTTCCTCATGTCAGGCTGGATTAACGACAACGGAATAGAAAATACTTTGAACCGAGGCAGGTTTTACGGCTCACGAACCGTTCGAGGGCAACTCGACGGCGTTGCCCTAATCGGCCATGTCACGCTGTTCGAGACAGCCACACAAACAGCTCTGGCGGCATTTGCCGATCTGACGCAAAGCTGTCCTACTTCCCACACGTTGGTGGGAGAGCAGGGCCAGGTCAAAGAGTTCCTGCGTTATTACCACAATAGCGAGCGAACAGCCCCGCGTATGGGTCGCCGCGAATTGATGTTCGAACAAAAGTCCAAACAACAACTAGAGAAATCTGTGCCCGGCCTGCGCCTGGCGACACCCAGAGAACTGGAACCCGTAGTGGAAGTTCACGCTCAGATGGCACTTGAAGAGAATGGCGTGAATCCTCTGGATTTGGATCACAACGGGTTTCGTTTGCGCTGCGCGAGACGAATCCATCAGGACAGAGTCTGGACGATCATTGAAGACGACCGACTAGTATTCAAAGCCGACCTCATCACTGATTTGCCTGGCGTGACTTATTTGGAGGGCGTGTACGTCAGCCCGGAGAAGCGCGGCAACGGATTCGGGACGCGCTGGGTGCGTCAATTAACAAACATCTTGCTGCACCGGTCCAAGTCGGTTTGCGTGCTCGTCAGAGAGCAAAACTCTGCGGCCCAGAACTGCTACAAGAACGCTGGTTATGCAATGCGCGAGTATTACGAAACCCTGTTTCTTCGGTAGAGGCTGTTTCGGGCGGGCCTCTCACGCTCTGGTGGCACCCAACATTCAGAGCACCCCCGCTTCCGAAACCTGGAAATCCCAAATGGGCGGAACCCAACGACCATGAGAGTCCATCACAAACAGCATTACCTCAAACCATTTGTTGCATTGGTTGCCGCGGCGGCGATAGTCATTATTGCGTTCAGTATCCAAAGGCTTCACGTCTCCCAGCTCGATGTTCGGTTCCTGTTCTTATTTCTCTTTACGGTGCTGATTGGCGCCCGTCTGATTATTCACATCCCGAGCATTAAGGGAGAACTAACCGTCTCCGATACCTTGATCTTTCTCACAATGCTGCTTTGGGGCGGAGAGCCTGCCATTCTGTTGGCGGCGGCCGTTGGTTTCTGTTCTTCATTACGGGTGACCCGCAAGGTCGCGGCTCATGTTTTCAATGTTGCGGTGATGACATGCTCGACGTTCCTGACGGTATTCGTCCTGCGCTTGGCTTTTGGCCCCATCTCGATGCTTGGTGTTCACGCGTTGCCCGTCGTAGTGGTTTCCGTAATGGCCACAGTGCAATACATCACTAACAGCGCTCTTGTCACCATCTATACGGGTTGCAAGACCAGCCACGCTTTCTGGCCCACCTGGCGCAAATACTACCTGTGGACTTCTCTTACTTATATTGGCGGCGCCGCGGGTGCTTTTCTCATCGCCAGGCTCATCACGGTGATCGGTTTCTACGGCACGCTTGCGGCAGCACCTATTATCGGCGTTGTCTATATCACCTACAAAACGTATCTAACGAACGTCGAAGTTTCAGTTGCCCAGGCTGAACAAGCCAAACGGCACGCGGAATTACTGAGAGAGAGCGAAGAGCGTTTTCGCAGTGCGTTCGATTATGCGGCCATTGGCATGGCGCTGGTTTCAGAGGAAGGCCGCTGGCTACAAGTAAACCGCTCGCTTTGTCAGTTGGTTGGCTATTCCGAAGACGAATTGTTGACGGCTGATATCCAGGCGCTGACGCACCGCGAAGATCTGGGTGATCTGCTGCTGCAACAGTCAAGGCTCATGATGGGCCAGGTGCCAGGTTATCAAACCGAGAAGCGATATATTCATAAGTCAGGTCATGAGGTTTGGACCCTACTCAGTGTTTCGCCGGTTCGTGATCCCGAGACCCAATCGCTGCGGGCGATTTTTCAGATTCAAGATATAACTGATCGCAAGCGCGCCGAAGCCCAGTTGGTTCATGACGCTTTTCACGATGGGTTGACCGGACTGCCTAACCGGGCTCTCTTCATCGATCATTTGAGGCTGGCGGTGGCGCGGAGCCGGCGTAAGGAATGTCCGTTGTTCTCAGTACTCTTCCTTGATCTCGATCGATTTAAGGTGGTGAACGACAGTCTCGGACATTTGGTCGGTGACAAGCTACTAATGACAATGGCCCGGAGATTGGAAAGCTGCCTGCGTCCGGGCGACACAATCGCCCGGCTCGGAGGGGACGAATTCACGATCTTGCTGGAAGATCTCAAGAGCAATAACGAAGCGATTCACGTTGCGGATCGCATCCAGCGAGAACTTAACAAGCCCTTTGAACTGGATGGCCGCCACATCGCGACGTCGGCGAGTATAGGCATTGCGCCGAGTTCGACCGGATACGACCAGCCTGAAGATATCCTGCGCGACGCAGACACCGCCATGTATTACGCCAAGTCAGTGGGCGGCAATCGTCACCAGGTATTCGACACGAGCATGCACACTCGCGCCGTAAAGCTAATGCAAATGCAGTCCGACTTGCGACGCGCGATCGAAAACGAAGAGTTATTTGTTGAATATCAACCGATTGTATCGCTCGAAACTTTTCGTATCACGGGATTCGAGGCCCTCGCCCGCTGGAAACAAGACGAGCACGGTCTGATTAATCCCGGCCAGTTTATTCCGGTAGCCGAAGAGACGGGGCTGATTATTCCCATGGGCGAATGGATTCTCCGTCAGGCCTGTGCCCAAACCCGCGCGTGGCAGGACCAATACCCAATGGAAGCCCCTTTGACCATCAGCGTTAATCTCTCCGGCAAGCAATTCGCCCAGCCGGATCTAAGTGAACAGGTCGAGAAAATATTGCAAGAGACGAACCTCAACCCGACTGCTTTGAAGCTGGAAATCACGGAAAGCGCAATCGTCGAAAACGAAGAAGCGGCGCGCGGGATGCTCAGACAGTTGCGCCTGCTGGGTGTTGGATTGAGCATCGATGACTTTGGCACCGGCTACTCCTCATTGAGTTCACTCCACCGTTTTCCGATTTCCACTTTAAAGATCGATGCATCGTTCGTTCGTCGCATGAGTGGCCAGAATGAGAACACAGAGATCGTTCGCACGATAATGTCGCTGGCGGATAATCTCGGCATGGATGTCACCGCTGAAGGGGTAGAGACGCTGGAACAGGTCACTAAACTCAGAACGTTTGGATGTGAAAAGGGGCAGGGATTTTTCTTCTCGCGTCCGGTGTCCGCGACTAATGCAGAGGCATTATTGAGAGAATCAACTTCATTGGGCCCCATAGTTCAACATTACGATGACGTGGAATCGATCGAGGGTAGATTAGTCGCGTAACTACTTAATTGACTCGCCAAACATTGGGATTTTTTTCGATCCATAAATCAAGCAATCAAGCAGGAGGCGCACTCAGGCGCGCCTCCTTCTTAATTTTTTGAGAGTCCGTCGATTGGACGATCGCCGTAGGGGCGGAGAGAAGAATACGTCCGACCCAGGAGGGCGCGACCGGCAGTACTCTAGCTTCGCCCCGCCGACTTTTTTACACGCGGCTGCGATGACAATCGCGCCTGGACATATCCTTGGGGCGTCCCGCTCTTTTGATCGCGCAATCGTCGATTGGCATTCACGCGCGCTGGCTCTACTGAAGGCAACCCATCCGGGTTGAGTGAAACTATTGTCTGGGGTGCGGCTGCGGGAATCTTCCAGGGATAATAACCGCAGAAGACTCCGAATGCGGCCAGCAGGATCACGAAGAGTGCGGCGATCGCGTGTGAGCCGAACCTTCCGGTTGAACTGACTTCCGTCGGGCATATCGCAGTCTCTTCCATTTCCACGAGTGCCGGCTCAATCCCAGAGCTTCGGACCACATATTCAATTTCCACCTCGCCGGCACGCCCAATCTGGCGCAGTGCCTCACGAAATTCAGCCGCAGTCGCATAACGCTCGTCAGGATTCTGGGCCATTGCTCGCGTCAAAATCGCAGCCAGGTCTGCCCCGACGGCTTCATTAATCTCATTCGCCGGCTTTAACGGATTCGGCCGCGCACTCACCAGAGCAGTGGCACGGGCCAGCGCATCGGGCGGCTTCACTCCGGTAAGCAAATGGTAAAGAGTCGCCCCCAAAGCATAGATGTCGCTTTGCGGACTCGTGCCTAAATCCTGAATTTGCTCCAGCGGCGCGTAACGCGGTGTATAGCCAAACACGCTGGTGCAGGATATGGATCCCGAAGGATCTGCTGTTTGGGTCTTGGCCAAACCAAAGTCCAGCAAAACTATTTGGCCGCCGCGAGTCACTTTCAGATTGTGCGGTTTGATATCACGATGAATAATCTGTCGCTCGTGCGTATGCAGGTAGATGAGCGCGTCAAGCAACTGATCCGCCCATGCGACTACGGCCTGGCGCGGAAGCGGGCCGGGCTGTTGCGCGATTATTTCGGCGAGATCATTGCCTTCGACAAATTGCATGACAAAGAATGCACGATGGCCCTCAGTAAAGTAGTCACTGACTCGCGGCAGCGCCGGATGGTTGAGCCAGGCCATTAGTCGCGCTTCGCGTTCAAACTGCTTCCACTGGTCCTCGTCATTCGTGAGGGTCTGCTTCAGCGCGACGGTATGGCCCAGGCGAAGATCGATTGCTTCATAAACAGCCCCCATACCTCCTTTTCCCAGGGATTGAATCACGCGATAGCGACTCTGCAAAATTGTGTCGGGCACCAGCAGCGTTGTGCCGGCGGTGGATTTATTATCGTCAGAGAGGGACATTGTTTTTCTCGATTTCTGGAGTAAACGCCAAGGATTTGGGGCAGCGAGGAATGGATTACGAGTTCTGCTAAAACCAGTGCCCGCTCAGTCCAACTCGTTTCGGCAGTCAGTTGATCTGTCCGAGGTTATGCGAGTGAGTCTTGACCAACGCCTGGTGAGATATCTTGAATGGCGGAGGCCGGGGCTGGAAGGTCTGGAGGCGTGAATGGATAAAGCCCTTGAAGAATTCACGCCCGCCAAGTTTTACTAACACCCGCCGCGAATATGAGAAACGCGGCCCTGTCGTGAACTGACTCAGCAACCCTTGTGCCGTCCTCTGTCGTGTGAAATGCCCGCCTCGACATCGAGGGTGAATGGATCACAACCAGGCCGGCGATAACGCTCCTTCACATTCGCTTAACCGATACTTTGCCTAACAAACGTTCAGTGAATGCATTAGCTCGCACAGAGTTCAGCCTGTAATAACCGTATCGAACCGGGCAAAATCGAAGTCTGAAGGACGCGTTACCAAACTCACGCTAGTGAAACCGTCAGTATTGAAGTGTGGCGTTTGGCTGAGGCGAAACCAACCGTCCCGGCTATCTCGCCACGAGCCGGAGCCGTGGTTCTAGGAAAGACCGTTTGGTTTCTGAAGCGAGCCTTTTTCAACATGGATATCATGTCTCTTGATCATGCGGTCCAGCGTTTTACGATCGACTCCCAGTACGCGTGACGCCGCCTGTTTATTGCCTCGCGTGTGTGCCAGGATGCGCGCGACATGGCGTCCCTCAACCTCAGCCAGTGAAGGCCAGGCTTCTTTCTCGACTGGTTCGGGTGAGCCCGCCGGAACCCTATCGCTCGCCGCGTTGTGGAAATTGCGGATGCGTTCCGGAAGATCCTGAACCCGAATCAATCCGTCACACATCGCCGCCGCCCGGACGACCGCATTCTCAAGCTCGCGAATGTTGCCTGGCCACGGATATTCCTGCAGCAGTTCAAGTGCTGCCGTTGAGAAACGAACGCTGGGTCCAAGCGTATAGACGCGGTCAGCAAACGTTTGCGCCAGCGGGGGAATGTCGACGCGGCGATCTCGCAACGCCGGCAGCGTGATCGACACGGCATTCAGACGGTAGTACAAGTCTTCGCGGAATCTTCCGGCTTTCATCTCAGCTTCGACATCGCGATTGCTAGCGGCGATGACGCGGACATTGACTCGCTGCATTTGGTTTGAACCAACGCGACGGACTTCACCCTCTTGCAGCACGCGCAATAGTTTGACCTGGAACGATGGGCTGGTTTCCGTGATCTCGTCAAGAAAGACTGTGCCCTCGTCAGCCTCTTCCCACAGGCCACGGCGATCGCGATCCGCGCCCGTGAACGAACCTTTCATGTGGCCAAACAGCTCGGACTCAATTAGCTCCGCCGGTATCGCGCCGCAGTTCACGGCGACGAATGTCTTGTTAGCCCGGCCGCTGCGCCGGTGCAAGGTCGAGGCCACCAACTCTTTCCCGGTACCGGATTCTCCGGTGAGGAATACCGGCAAATTTGTCGCGGCCACTCGTCCGACCTGTTTCATGACTTCGATGAAAGCGTGACTGCGGCCAACCAGATCTATATCAGATTCGCGCGCCCCGGCCCGCGTTCCGATCGATACCCGATGCGGGCGGTGGCCTAACTGATCACGCAGGGCGGCTGAGAGAGATTGCAGCTCTTCCACACCGAATGGTTTGAGCAGATAGTCGTAAGCTCCAAACGCAGTCGCATCCAAAGCGCCTGCCGCATCGCCGTGGCCGGTCATCAAAACGACTTTCGTGTGCGGGAAATCTTCCTTGAAACACCTTAGCACCGAGAATCCGTCGGCCCCCCCAAGCATGACGTCGCAAAAGACAATCGGCCAGCTCTCCTGGGTCGACATTTCAAAGGCTTCTTCCGCCGAAGCCGCGCGACTCACTTGCCAGCCGTCATTTTCCAGTACCGTGCAGACAAAGTCTCGCACTGGCTGCTCGTCATCAATCACCAACGCGCGTAAGGTTTGGTCCATAGTTTTAGGGGCACTTCTTTAGTCTGTGGATTCCAGACACCGACTGAAAAAAGCTTTAATCGAGTTCAGATCCATGGAACGGCCGCCTAGTAAGTTCGCAAACACTTCCACCGACGCACGCGATTCGTCCGAAAATCTGCGAATTGCATTATTCGTTCACGGCAGTCGGGAGACTATCGACGCTTATCCGGCCACCGGCCGAGAGCACATGGGTGTTCCGCTGTGGATTAGTAGTCACAGACGACTCAAACAATTCGGCCGGCATCGGTTTGCCGAACAGATAGCCCTGCGCTTCGTCGCATTTCAACTGGCGCAGGAATGAAACTTGCTCGTCGGTCTCTACGCCTTCCGCGATCACCCTCAGCCTTAAGTTATGCGCCAAAGTTACGATGGCCCTTACCAGGGACGCATCGTCTGGATCGGTCGTGGCGCCCATTACGAACGAGCGATCCAATTTCACTGTGTCGATGGGAAGGTGTTTTAGGTAACTAAGCGATGAATAGCCCGTGCCAAAGTCGTCGATGGCAACCCTTACGCCCAGCTTTCTAATCTCCCCCAGCATTTTCACCGCCGCTTCCGTGTTTTCCATGATCGAAGTTTCAGTCAACTCGAGTTCGAGACACGTCGGATCAAATCGAGTCTCTTCGAGAATTTGCACCAGGCGCTCGGAAAAATTCGTCTGTTGAAAATGCCGGGCCGAAATATTCACGGCGATCCTGAGCCCGGCAAAACCGCCGTCCTGCCAGGCTCGCGTCCGAGCGCAAGCTTCGCGCAATACAATGTCACCGATCTCAAGTATCAATCCCGTGTCTTCAGCCAGCCCGATGAATCTCCCCGGTGGCAGCAAGCCGAGTTCCGCGTGGCGCCAGCGAATCAGCGCTTCTGAACCCACTACCACACCTGACGCGAGATTAACGACCGGCTGATAGAAGTTAACGAACTCTTTATTTCCGATCGCCCGGCGCATACTGGTCTCCAGTTCCAGACGCTTGACCGCCAGCGCATTCATGTCCGCCGCATAAAATTGATAATTGTTGCCGCCCTGCTTTTTCGCCCGATACTCTGCGGCCACCGCATTCCTTAAGATCATGCTGGTTTCTTTGCCGTTAAAGGGAAACAGGCTGATTCCAATGCTGGCGCTTAGGTAAACCTCTTGGCTGCCCAGACGGAAAGGCGCTCTGAAGACATCACTGATCGCGCGAGCGGTCTCGGCCAGATCAGCCGTTTCAGCAACATTAGTAAATAACAACGCAAACTCGTCGCCCTCAAAGCGCGCCACCGTATCGCCATCTGTGACGCAGCTCAGCAGCCGGCCCGCCGCCTGAGTCAATACGACATCGCCGGCGGCATGCCCGAGGCCTTCAGCAACCTTCTTGAATCGATCAAGGGACACCAGCATTACCGCGGCCAGATTCTGGTTGCGCTGTGCAATCGCCAATGCCTGGGTACAACGATCTTCAAACAGAACTCGATTGGGAAGATTCGTCAGCCCGTCGTGATAGGCCAGATGTTTGATTTCGGCAGTGCGTTTTTTGACCAATTCTTCCAGGTGATTTTCGTAAACACGCTTCTGCGACAACAATTGATGATGAGCCAGAGCGCGGCTGACCGCTGTCTCAGTCAGACGCAGATCCAATGGCTTAGTAATGTAGTCGAAGGCACCCGCGCGCATGGCTTCGATAGCAAAGTCTATGGTCTGCTGCCCGCTAATCATCACCACGACGGTGTCGGGACTTCGTTCCAAAACCCGGGGCACCAGATCCAGACCGCTAATTCCTCCCATGTTGATGTCGCTGATGACCAGGTTGAAATTGATGCTGTTGAGGATCGCCAGCGCCTCCTCGGCCGAGCCGACGGTTGTGCAATTGTGGTGCGGGCCCAGCAGATCGCTGAGCAGGCCACGAATCTGCTCATCGTCGTCAATGATCAGAATCGCCGACCTTTCAGTGTGCTCAAGCGTCATGGTGTCTATATTCAAACTGAATCGCCTTCTGCTCTGAAGATGGTCACTGCCATCCGTATCTCACTCTGCCTTGAAGGGCGCGAAGATACCTCACTGACTCATCACTAATTCAGAATCCAGCACTTCGCGGACCTTTCTTACGAGTGCCGCCGGCGTAAACGGCTTTTGAATGAACTCAATATTCGTGTCCAGAACGCCATGATGAACAATCGCTTCGTCGGTATAGCCCGACATAAAGAGCACCTTTAAGCCGGGAAGCAATTCGGTCACCCGATCGGCGACCTCTTTGCCGCTGGTTTCGGGCATAACTACATCGGTGAGCAAAAGGTGAATCGGTGCCGTCCGTTGCCGGCACAAAGTGATTGCTTCTACACCGCGTGATGCGGCCAGCACTTTGTATCCCGACTGTTCCAGGATTTTCTGGGCGAGACTGCGGACCACATCTTCGTCCTCGACGAGCAGCACAGTCTCTGACCCACTGGGCAAAGCTTTCTCAACTATCGAGGCTTCGGTTTTTTGCGTCGCGCCGGCCAACTCGGGGAGGTAAACCTTAAAGGTGGTACCGTGACCCAACTCGCTGTAAACCCAGATGTTACCGCCGCTCTGTTTGACGATACCGTAAACCGTTGAAAGACCGAGTCCGGTGCCTTTCCCTTTTTCTTTGGTAGTAAAGAAGGGATCGAAGATCCGAGCTCGCGTGTCCTCAGACATTCCGGTGCCCGTGTCGCTAACGGCGAGCATCACATATTTCCCGGGCACGAAACCAATGTGTCTGCCGGCATACTCAGAATCCAACTCGACGGTTGATGTTTCAATAGTCAGCTTGCCTCCCTGAGGCATCGCATCCCGCGCATTAACCACCAGATTGACCAGCACTTGTTCGATCTGGCCCGGGTCAGCCTTAATGCTTTTCAACGCCAGATCTAATTTGGCGGTCAGGCGAATGTCCTCTCCAATCAAACGCTGCAGCATCTTGTTCATGTCTCTGACCACGTCGTTTAGATTAATCGCGACTGGCTGCAGGATCTGCTTGCGTCCGAAGGCCAGCAGCTGGCGGGTGAGATTAGCGGCCCGGTCACCGGCCTTCTTCACCTCTTCCAGATAAGATCTGATTGGATGGTTGTCTTCCAGCCGTTGCAGGGCCAGACTGCTGTAACCATTGATGGCGGTGAGCAAATTATTAAAGTCATGCGCGACGCCACCAGCCAACTGCCCTATCGCTTCCATTTTTTGCGATTGGCGAAGTTGTTCCTCGAGTTGTTTGCGCTCGCTGACATCGCGCGCAATACCCTGCACCCCTACGGGCACACCGTCCTGATAAACGAGTTTGGTGTTGGCTTCGACCGTAATTCGGTGTCCGTCCTTAGCGATTACTTCCATCTCATAGGCAGTAACTTTTTCATCGGTAAGCTTTCGCTTCAGCATTTCCCGGGCTTTCTCCAGATATTCAGGCGCTACCGTCCGGCTAAGATTCAGCGCCAAAGCTTCTTCACGCGTATAACCGGTGATTAGTTCGCCAGCCTTATTCATAGAAGTGTAGTTGCCCTGCAGGTCGTGCGAGTAGATGATGTCGTGGGCGTTTTCAACCAGGTCGCGATAGCGTTCTTCGCTTTCACGTAACGCCGCTTCCGCCCTTTGGCGTTCGGTGATGTCACGGAAAAACCAGACCCGGCCGTAGTATTCGTCTTTACTGCTCTTGATGGGCGCACTGTGACGTTCAAAAGTTCTGCCATCATTCAGTTGAATATTGTCGTCGCTCTCGTCGTCCGGATGCTGGTATAGATAATCAACATGGGTGAGAAACTCTTCCGGATTGACCAGACTTGCCAGGACTGATTCCAATGCCATTTGATCCGAGCGCGTTTCAAGAACCGGCTCGGGAATCTTCCACAACTCAACAAAACGCTTGTTGAAGGAAAGAATTCTTCCGTCGTTGGAAACCACCAGGATCCCGTCAACGGATGCTTCGGTCTGAGACTCAAGCAGACTCTTCTGAAAATGGAGTTCGGCTTCCGCGCGCTTGCGCTCGGTGATGTCTGTGGTGACGCCTCGGAGACCGATGGGCAGGCCTTCGTTATCTTTGATGACTACATAGTTCGATTCGACCCATACCTCGCGGCGATCCTTGGTAATCCAGCGAAACTCCTGGGTGGCGCCTTTGGCGCTGCTAAGACAGTTACCGGCAATCCGTGTCGCCTCTTCTCTGTCGTCAGGATGAACATTCGTCAGCCAGAAGTTTGGAGTCGCCAACCATTCCTCAACTGAATACCCGAGCAACTTTTCAACATAGTCGCTGACAAAATCCATTCGTTGCCTGACTGCATCGGGTTGCCAGGCTTCCCACACCACGCCGGGCACAGTACCTACGATATTGTCCAAACGTTGACGCTGGGTTTCGATCTCAGCGGCCAGGCGTTCCTGCTTTTCTTCCGCGAGCTTCCGCTCGGTTATATCTTCGATACTGCCTTCGCGATAAAGCTCGCGACCCTTTTCGTCGTAAACAGAGCGGCGGTTAAGCGATAACCAAATCGTCCGCCCATCTTTGCGATAAGCTTCGAACTCGAATCCAACCAGGATCCCACCGTCCTCCTGTAACCGGGCTGCCGCTTTCCGGTCAGTGGGATTGACGTAAAGTTGATGCTCAACATCGGTAATCTTTTCAATAAGCTCTTCCGGCGAGTCGTAACCCAGAATGCGAGCCATCGCCGGATTAGCCGTAAGGAATCGCCCTTCCGGAGTGGCTTGAAAAATTCCTTCGACCGCATGCTCAAAGATCGAGCGATAGTTCTCTTCCGCCTTCTGCACCTGAGTGTAGAGCGAGGCGCTTTCCAGGGCCGCGGCTGCCGTACCGGCCAGAATGGTCAAAGCCTTCATTTGTCCCAGTGTGAAAGGACGCAAGCGGCCGGTCACGTTCAGATTAATGATGCCGACCAATTTGTTTGCGACCTGCATGGGAACGGAGACTGCCGAGCGAATATCCGGCCTGGGCCAAAGGGCCACGAAACGCTCGTCGGAAACCTCTCCGTTAAGGATCAAGGGCGTGCGCTCGCGCGCGACCCAACTCGAGATACTCTCCTGCAGCGGGATGCGCTCGCCTAACAGCCGTTCACGCTTTGTACCTCGCACCGCGGCCACATAGAGTTCCGTGCCGTCATTGGTAGGTAAGAGGATCGATACTTCGTCGGCTTCGCTCTGCACCAGAGCGCCATCGGCAAGTTTGCTCAGGACGGTTTGCGGATCCAGGGTGAAGGCGATCGTCTCACTGAGCTCATGAATAGCCACCGCTTCGCGGAGCTGCACATTTTCCAAACGCAGATGACGCGTGTTCATGGCCCGAGTCAGCACGGGCAGCATCGTCTGCAGCCGGAAGGGTTTCAGGACATAATCAAACGCGCCCACCTTCATCGCGTCGACTGCCGTTTGAATCGTGCCTTGTCCGGTCATCATGATGCAGACCAGGTTGGGATCGACTTGGATCGCCTCCCGGACCAGCGCGATGCCGTCGATGCCCGGCATCATCAAATCCGTCAGGAGCAAATCAAATGCATGGACCCGCAACGCTGCCAGCGCCTCTTCGCCGGCGGTAAAACCAAGGGCTTCATAACCCTGCGCAGATAATGCTTCGACGAGGATCTTCTTGAGCTCGATCTCGTCGTCTACTATCAGGATTTTTCCGACGCTATTGGTTCTCATAGCAAATTCGCCGCGCTTCCATTTGCGGTTGCCTGAAATGACGCGCGTCCAGTTGCGCCCGTCACTCGCGCGCGTCGACGGTGGATACCTGCCGGCCGCCAAGCTTATCGAAACCAAATACGGATCGCGTCATTACCGCGGCTCCTTGCACTATTTTAACAAGGCGCGCTGAATCGCTTTCATTAGTTGATCGTTATCAACCGGCTTTTGGAAAAACGCTTCGGCGCCCGAGTCCAAGGCTCGTTTTTCGTTGGTCTTGGGATCACTGGCGCTGACTACGATTACCGGAACGGAAGCCAGCGAAGCCATGTGCTGCATGCGTTCGAGTACGACGAATCCGCCGCCCCCGGGCAGCCCGAGATCGAGCAAGATCAGATCGGGCGCCTCTTTCTTCGCGATGCTCAGGGCCATGATGGCATCTGCAGCAAACGCAGTTTCGTACTCGCTCGCTCTCAGTCGTACATTGAGGGCACGACGCAGGTCTGCGTCGTCTTCAATGATTAAGATTTTATTTCCCTTCACAATTAGTTGTTCCTTTCTCTCAAGTTCAAGACTCGAGTTCATAACTCGCGTTCGGGGTTCAACCCTTACTTTGCAAGCTAAAGACTGAATCCTAAGTTGGCCTTATTCTTCGCCAGTGCCGTGGGCACCGTGAAAAAGACGGTAGCGCCTTGGCCTTCTTTGCTTTCGACCCAAATCCTGCCGCCGTGCAGCTCGATCAAATGCCGGCAAATGTGCAGTCCCAGGCCCAAACCTTTCCGGCTCGATTCCAAAGTGTTTGGTGATTGATACAGTCGATCAAAAATCTTCGGCAACGAGTCCGCGCTAATCCCGCATCCGGTGTCGGCCACCGCGATGCGCACAAACTCGTCGTTCTCGTCTCTGTGGCCGCTAACGGAAATCGCGCCGCAGGTGGTGAATTTCAGCGCATTGTCCAGCAGATTTGAAAACACTTGCCCAATGCGATTTGGATCGGCCTGAACCAGCGGCAGCTCGGACGGACAAGTGATCCGAAAAGCTACTCCTTTCTCTACGGCGCGCCGTTCGTATGTTTTGATCATGGGATCGAAAAGATCGCAGAGGGAAGTTGACTGCGGCTCAATCGTCAGTTTCCCGCTCTCAGCGCGCGTAACCTCTAATAGATCGCCAATCATGTCGCGAAGCTGCAGCGAGTTTCTCAAAGTTATTTCCAGGTATTCCCGCTGTTCGCCGTTAAGCTCTCCCGCCAGTCCGTCCAGCAGGATAGTAGTGAATTGATGGACGGCGGACAGCGGAGATCGCAGTTCGTGCGATACGTGCGAGATGAACTGATCCTTCATCGCGAGTTGCTCGCGGCCAGTTCTATCCAACTCTTCCGCGTTCCGTTGCAAACGCTCAGTGAGCACGGCATTCTCGTAAGCAATGGCTGCCTGGGAGGCGAGGGTAGTGGCCATTCCTTCATCTTCTTCGCTGAAATCGCCGTCGTCCTTTTTTTCCAACAGCACCAACCAGCCGTAAACCTCGTTCGCGGACATTAACGGCACACCCAGAAACGATTGAATGGGCGAGTTGTCCAAAGTGAGTTCTCTCAGGCACAGGTTCGCCTCCGC
>WNFS01001807.1_pt1 | contig 16001 bp, 15 predicted proteins | sample 5400141 | NCBI WGS metagenome assembly WNFS01 (sample SAMN13153358, study PRJNA577476) | soil metagenome | isolation source: 60 cm saprolite under Madrone tree | place: USA:California | collected 2016-06-14
TCGCTTGTTGCTTCTTTCCGTGCTTCTCGAGGAAATCTTCGAGAAACGGAGACGCGTCGAAGTGATCTTCAATGGAGCTTTTGCCGCGCCCGGTGACAATGATGATGTGCTCGATCCCGGAGGCTACGCATTCTTCCGCCACGTACTGAATCTGCGGTTTGTCGACAACCGTCAGCATTTCTTTAGGCTGCGCTTTGGTGGCGGGCAAAAAGCGGGTACCCAGGCCGGCTGCGGGCAAAACGGCTTTTCTTACTTTACGTACGGGAACAGAGTTCGGAGACGACTGCGAGTCGTTTGTAGTCATTCGATTTAGCGCAAGCTCGACGGGAGGTTTGGCAGCATTCCCCTCGCACAGTAGACGCGTCGCATTAGAATTGTCAATCCGCGGCTAAGAGAGAATACCGTGGAAGCTGTAGCACAAGGCGGAAAACACCTGTTTGTGAATACCGGCGGCACGCAGGCCCAGAGTGACAAGGTTCTGGCGTTTTGGTTCACCGTATTTACTTCGGCTTCGAAGTGTTTGCAGCTTTGTGCGACGGTGGCGCAAAATGAAAACCATGAGCGTGCGCATTCTAGGCATTGAGTCTTCCTGCGACGAAACTGCCGCGGCCGTTGTGGCAGACGGGCGTGAGATTCTGTCCAGCGTGGTGGCATCGCAGATCGATGTGCACCGGAAGTATGGCGGCGTTGTGCCGGAGCTGGCCTCGCGCGAACACCTGCGGCAGATTGTTCCCGTTGTGCGCGAGGCGCTGGAGCAGGCAAAGATGCAGTTGGCGGATATCGATGCCATTGGCGTGACGCATGGTCCTGGACTTGTGGGCGCATTGCTGGTTGGCATCACTTACGGGAAAACGCTGGCTTCGGCGCTACAAAAACCGCTCGTGCCCGTGAATCATTTGGAAGGACATGTACACGCCGTCTTTCTGGAGGCGCACAGGAGCGGACGCGTGCCGAAATTGCCTGCGGTATGCCTGATTGTTTCTGGCGGGCACACGGTTCTGTATGAGGTTACACAGGGATCGAGTGGAGAGCCCCGCCTACCTGGGCAGGCAGAAACAGCTGTCCTAGCGGGAGAGGCTGCGCCTTTCGCCTATCGGAGGATTGGGCAGACGCGCGATGACGCTGCTGGGGAAGCGTACGACAAAGTTGCGAAGCTGCTTGGGCTCGGCTATCCGGGTGGACCAATTCTCGATCGGCTTGCGGCGGCGAAAAACGGAGCGCCCGCTCCCGTAAAATTCGGCGCGATCAAGACGCGCGGCAATCCGTACGATTTCAGTTTCAGCGGGCTGAAGACGGCGGTCCTTTACCATGTGCGCGAACATCCCGAGTATGGGCCGGAAATTCAGAGCAGGGAAGAAGCACTTGCGCGCGGGGAGCGCAAATACGAGCAGCTGCTGCCGCTGTGCAGCCCGCAAACGCTGGCACTCGTGCGGGAGTTTCAGAATGCCGTCGTTCGCGATTTAGTCGAGCGAAGCCTGGCGGCTGCTGAGGAACTATCCGCCGAAAGCATCCTCGTCTCCGGTGGAGTTGCGGCTAACAGCCAACTCCGCTCGACCTTTGAAGATCGCGCTCGAAGCAAAGGCCTCGAAGTGTTCTTTCCTAGTCGCGCGCTGTCAACGGACAATGCCGCCATGATTGCCGCGGCCGCGTACTCCCGATTCAAGGCGGGAACATTCGCGGACACTTCGCTGAATGCCGATCCGAGTTTGAAGCTGGCTTAATCGGCTGGAACGGCGCGGGTCTTGGCCCAGTCGCGGATGGCTTGGATGTCTTCGGCGCGGGTGACACTGAGTGGCTGGGTACCGCGGATTTCGCCGAGTAAAATGTCGGTGCTGAGCTGCTGCTTCTGGGCGAACGCGGTGTACAAGCCGGCCACGATGGCTTGCTCGATTTCCGCGCCGCTGAAGCCTTGGCTTGCGGCTGCCAGGTCCGGCACGTCGAAGCCAGCCACTTCGCGTCCGCGCTTTTTCAAGTGCAGAGCGAACAGCGCGCTACGCACTTCCGCGCTGGGCAGATCCACGAAGAAGATTTCGTCGAACCGGCCCTTGCGCAGCATTTCCGGAGGAAGAGCGGAGATATTGTTGGAGGTGGCTGCGAGGAAGACGCCGCTCTCGCGGTCTTGCATCCAGGTCAGCAGAGTGGCGAGCAAGCGCTGCGACAAGCCCGCGTCGGCATCGCCGCTGCTGCCCGCAGAGGCGAACGCCTTTTCGATTTCGTCGATCCACAAAACCATGGGCGCGAGTTTCTGAGCAAGCTCGAGTGCCTTCTGCAACCTCTTTTCGCTCTCGCCGATGAATTTATCATAAAGCGCGCCGGCATCAAGCCGCGCCAGTTCGTAACCCCATTCGCCAGCAACGGAGCGCGCGGCCAGACTCTTGCCGCATCCCTGTACGCCCGTGACCAGAATTCCCTTCGGTGGCTCGAGTCCGAAGCGGCGACCCTCTGGAGTCAGAGCGCTTTTGCGCTTGGCGATCCATTCGCGAAGACGTTTCAATCCCGCGATATCAGTGAAGGAGGAATCGCGCCGCACCGTTACGAGCAAGCCGTCGTTGCGTAGCGCTTCGCGCTTGGCATCTAGAACTGTTTCGAAGAGGCCAGCATCGATGCGGCGCCGCGCGAGAATGCACATGCGGAGAGCACGCATAGCTTCTTCTTGAGGCAAGCCGACGAGATTTTGCGCGAGCTGGCCGATTTCAGCGATATCCAGAGCGACGGGGATCTGTTGGGTGCGATTCATTTCGGCGAGCACGTTTTTTACGCCGGGAAGCAATTCGTCCGCAGTGGGCAATCCGAGTTGAAAGGGAACGGAATCGCCATGCAAATCCGGAGGCAACTGCAACGCAGCCGCGGTGATCACGATGGAGCGGCGCTCGGCGCGGAATTTCTCCGCGAGTTCGCGCAAGCGGCGGCAGACGCGGTCGTTTTCGCAGTAACGCGCAAAATCCTTGAGCAGGAAAATGGCATCGCCTTGAATCAGCGCGATATTTGCGACCGCCTGCTCGGGATTATCCGTATTGTAGATGGCGGCGCCGTGCGCCTTGGCCAAGCCGGAGGTGACGCTCCAGGTGTAGAGCGGGACGGTGAGTTCGGCGGCGGTATCGAGAAGCAATCGCTCGAGGCGCTCTTCTTCAGGCGTCTCCACGGTGATGATGGGGTGGCGTGAATTCACCAGCAGGCGCAGCTCATCGCGCTTGTTTGGGCGCGGGACTGCGGGTCTCGGCGACAGGGAAGGTGTGTTGCCGGGCGATTGCGTCAGAGCTTGCGCCGAAGAAATGCCTTTCGGTTCGTTTGACAAAGAGAAACGCCTCGTTTAACGTTAAAGGTTTCCGGAACACGTAAAAGGAGCAATAGATGGCCCAGGGACAGGCTACCAAAGTAAAGAAGAAGAAGAAGTCCGTTCTGAAGCGCGCGGCGCAAGCTCGTCAACGCGCGGAAGTGAACCGGGCCAACCGCACGCGGGTGCGCACATTGATGAAGCGGCTGCGCACGGCAATCAGTTCGGGCGATGCGGGGGCGGCGGGAAATTTGCTGCAGCCGACGATGTCCGCGATTGATGTGGCGATCAGCAAGGGCGTGCTGCACGAAAACACGGGGAATCGCTATAAGTCGCGCTTGGCGCTGGCGTTCAACGGAGCGAAGGCGGCGAAGGCCTAGCGATCCCGTTATTTTGCGATGTAGGGTTCTTGGTTTTGTGAAAAGGCGGACCTTTTGGGGTTCGCTTTTTTCTTTTGGAGAAGGCGCCGCGGCGAGAATGAAGGAGCCAGTCGATATGGCGAGGGGCTACGTGTCGCCCGATTGTGGCTAGTCGCGTCGAACTACGTCACCGCCGCCGCGCCTGCCGCTGAAGAGGTGAATCACCAGCGATATTAGCGCAAGGATGAGAAGCAGGTGAATCAGAAAACCCGCGACGTGGTACATGATGAAGCTTCCGATCCAGGCGAAAAACAGCAGGACAGCCAACGCTAACCAAACGACGCCACGCATGAATTCTCCCATCCAGGACGGGTTCAGAATGAACCTTTTTCTAGCCAAGTTCAAATAGTGCGCCCGCTTGGCTATTGACATCATGATGCGCCAAATGTAACCATCAATATGTGCGAACTACACTTTCGATTGATGAGGACGTGGCGAAGCTTCTGCGGCGCGAGATTCGGCGCTCTGGTGCGTCTCTTAAAGGGGCCGTTAATCATTTCTTGCGCCTAGGACTTATGGCCGCGGGGAAGCCAGAACGGAAACGGTTTATTGTTCGTCCTCGGCCCTTAGGGCTGCCACCAGGTATAAGCTATGACGATGTCGAAGAATTGGTGGAAGCTTTGGAAGGGCCCGCCCACAAGTGATCGTTCTCGACGCCAACATTCTCTTATATGCGTACGATGCGGCTTCAGATCAACACGCGAAGGCCCGGGCGTGGGTTGAAGAGGTGCTGTCCGGAGCAGATCCTGTCGGGCTGCCATGGCAAACCATTACGGCGTTTGTCCGTATCGTGACGAATCCAAGACTGTCAGGGAAGAGATTCACACCCTCTGAGGTGATCGATCTGGTCGATCAATGGGTGACGCAGCCTAATGTGCGGCTGCTTGGCCCGGGAGATCATCATTGGAGCTTCTTGCGGCAGACGATTCTTGAGGGGCAAGCTCGGGGCCCGCTGATCACGGATGCACAATTGGCTGCTCTGACGATTGAACATGGCGGAATGCTTTGCACTACCGACCGAGATTTCAGCCGTTTTCCGGGATTGCGCTGGCAAAACCCGATCGGTTAACAGGCTTCGCGCCGCTCAGATGTCCGGTTGTGGTTCGATGGCTTGGTCAATGAATTCTCGAGCCAGGGGGAGAGCTCTCCTTTTCGATCTGGGCCTTGGCGCTTAGAAACCCATCGCTCCAAGGTTTGCCAAGACATTCAGCACATTCATCGATCGTATTGCCTACGCTGAAGCAGTGGTAGCAAGAGCCGCCCTGGTTGCTGGGAAACTTACCGCATTCAGGGCAGGGATAGAAGGGTGCTTCCTCCGCGCTGCGGTGTTCTTCGTAAAGTTGATGCTCGCAAACGATGCACATCGCTGCCTCCCCTTCTCCTTTCGAGGCTGGCGACTATAGCACAGGAGTATATATGAAGTTCTAATAAAAACCGAGAAACGGACTACTCGATGGTGGTCAGGTTGTGCACGTGTTGTTCGAGGGCTTGGTTGTACTGGCGCTCGATTTGTAGTTCGGTTTGGAGTTTTTTCACGAGGAGCTCGAGGCGCGCGATTTCGGTTTTGAGCTTTATGATGTCGGGACTCGCGGTTGGCGCGCGAAAACCTTGCGGCGGAGGAGCTGCGGGTGCGGTCGGCCGCGGCGTGAAGGCTTCGGCAAGGGCGCGGGGCCAGACGTTTTCGGGTGGCGCAATTACTGGAGATGGCTTCATCGTAAGTGGCACACTTTGCACCGGCGGTGGCGCGGGAATCGCCTGCGGAGGCGGAGCCGGGGGTGCAAACAGGCTTTGCAGCGAGCTGGCGCCGATGTGGCGTTCTGGCGGCGCGGGCGGTGGCGCGATTTTTGGCCCGAGCAGGCTCTTTACGCGGCCAATCAGTTCTTGCGGCTGAAATGGCTTGCGAATCAATTCATCTGCTTTCACTGCGATGGCTTTGTCCGCGACGGTCTTGTTCACAACTCCAGACATTAGAATGACCGGTATTGCGCCATATTCCGGGTGCTGCTTGATCTGCGTGCAGACAGAGTAGCCGTCCTGGTCGGGCATGATGACGTCTGTGATGACGGCATCGGGCGGATTCTGCGGGAATTGAGCCAGAGCGGCAGCGGCGTCGGCGCACGCGACGATGTTGATGCTCTCGCGGCGAAAGGCAATCTTGATGACTTCGCGCATGGTGGCGCTGTCGTCGATGAAATAGACCGTGGGCGTGCGCTTCGCGGGCGCATCGGCCAAGGGAGGGATGGTCATTGCTTCGCTCATAGCGCTTCCTTATCCGCCATGTCGCGGGTGCTTTCGTCGAATTCGCGCATGGCATCGAGCATGAGATCCGTGGCATTGCGCAGCACGGTGTGCTGCGTCGAAGTGCTCCCGTAGACAAACTTGTAAACGCCGCCTCCGCCTCCGTGAACCGTCTTTACGATGTGTACGACGGCTTCATCGCCGAATAGGCTGCCGCATTCGGCGTGGCGGATTTCGCCAGCATCAAAGAAAAGCACGGCATCGGCGTTCGCGGCGTTGATGTGCAGCGCGCCGGTCTGATGCGCGTGGCTGAGCATTTGCAGCACGCCGGGAAGGTCGGTGTGGGAAAGGCTGCCGCTCATGCTGGTGTCGGCTTGCGTGAGCATTTGCGTAGGCTGGAAGCCCTCTGCCTTGCTGGTGACGATATTGCGCACGTGCGAAGCGATGATTGCCGGCGTGCGGCGACGATCAATGTAATCGTCACAGCCCGCCTGGAACGCCTCCATCAGAGCACGCTGGCTGCCGTCGCCCAGGGCGATGATGGGCAGCGCGGAATTCTTTGGGTCGGCGTGAATGATCTTGGCGATCTCGAGAGCGCCCATCTCGCGCAGGTTCGTGGCGCAGACAATGGCTGCGGGCGCGTCGTATTCGAGCGTGGTCAGCGCGAATGCCGCTTGCGTGCTCGAAATTACTTCGAAACCTTCGCGTTTCAGCGCATCACCGAGTTTCTTGGCGAAATAGACGTTGCTGTCGATTAGCAAAATCTTTGCAGGACGGCCGTTGGGGATCATGGCCGAGCCTCCTGCTGTTGGAGAGGCGCAGCGATCGGTGACACTCCGGTTGGCCCAGGAGTTAAGGCGCTCAGGTTCAAGACTTCGATTACGTCGCCGGCGTGCGAGAGCCAGCCGGAGACGTGTGGCGCGTCAGTGTCGCTGGGCAAAGTCATCTCGGCGTTAATGAGCTCGCAGTCTCCCGTGACAGGCAGGGCGACCCATTCCGTTTGCGAGTCGTAGCGGCGCTGCGCGATTAGATAGAAGCGGCGCGACTTCAGTCCCTTGCCGATGAGTTTCTCCGCAACATCGCAGACGGGCACGATGCGGCCGCGACGCAAAATCACGCCTTCGACTTCGCTGGTGCGATGAGGGAAGCGGAAAATGCGGCTGGGGGCGACTAGCTCTGCAATCTGGTTGGCCATGACGGCGAAGCGGCGATCGCCCAGCCGGAGCAGGACGAACGATTGCAGGTCGGTTTCGGGGATGGGGGTCATTGCGTGATGCTCGTGTCGTGCTGGTCTTGTGGCTCGTTTCGTTCGTCGTTCTCGGCGTTGCGCTCCGCGTCGCGGCTTGCTTCTGCATCGGCCTCTTGCGAGAGCGAGGCGTCCAAGAGGAAAAGCTCGTCGGGAGTCAAAAAGCCGTCGGGCTTGATTACGGGCACGACGGTTTGGTCGAGAGCTGTGAGTCCGCGATACCAATTGCGCTCTTCGTGGCAATACGCGAGAGGCAACGCTTGCAGGCGGCTCATGCTGGTCATTTTCTCGATGCCGTCGATCAGCAGCGCCGTACGGGTGCGTCGCAGCACGAAAACGAGTGCGGCAGGCGCGGGCGGCAAGCCGAAGTGCATGGCGGCGTTCACCACGTAAACGGAATTTTCGCCGCGACGCACGAAGTGCTTCACCTTGCGCAGGCCAGGATACGCCATATCTTTGGCGGCTCCGGAAAGGCTATCGACACCGCGAACTTCCTGCACGGAGGCTGAGGATACGGCGAAGATCTGTCCGCTTACGCGGAACAAAATAATTTGCTCGGTGCGGCCGGCGGGAGGCTTGGTTGGAGACAAGGGGCGCACTACTTGGCTCCTACGGGCATCGATTTGCAGATGCCGATCACGCGCTTTTCTATGGCGGCGTAGATGTCGTCGATAGCGAGAACCTGGTCAACCGCGGCGACTTTGATGGCTTCGGCGGGCATGCCGAAGATGACGGAGGTGGCTTCGTCTTGCGCGAGAACCATGCCGCCGGCGGACTTGATGGCTTTAGCGCCAAGCGCGCCGTCGTTGCCCATGCCGGTGAGAACGACGCCGATGCTCATGGCGCCGGCGTAGGCTGCGACCGTTTCCATGGTGACATCGATATTGGGGAGATAGCCGTTGATGCGACCGGTCGCGCCGTCGAGTTGAATGCGGCCGGCGGGAGTGACGCGCAGATGCTGCGCGCCGGGACAGATGTAGAGCGTGCCGGGCTGCACGGTTTCGTTGGCTTCCGCTTCTTTCACACGGATGCTGGTGAATTCGGCGAGTTGCGCCGCGTATTGTGTGGTGAAGGCCGCGGGCATGTGCTGCACGAGGAAAACGGCGGCAGGGAAGTCGCGCGTGAATCCGGGGGCGAGGCGCATCACGGTCGCGGGGCCACCAGTCGAAGCGCCGAGCACGACGACGGGGAAGCGCTGGTCTGTCGGAACGGAGGCGGTGCGGGCTGGTGGTGGCGCCGGCTTGGTTGCGGCAGCGCTCCCGTTTGTACCTTGCACTGTTAGCGCGACGCGCGATGCGGTGCGTACGACGCGAACTTTCGCGGCCATGCGGACTTTGCGGAGCAATTCTTCTTTCACGCTCTGCATGTCGAGGTCGATGCCGCTCGAGGGCTTGGCTACAAATTCGATCGCGCCGAGTTCGAGCGCTTTGAGTGTGCTGGCCGCGCCTTCGCGCGATTCCGAGCTTACGACCACGATGGGCTTTGGATTTGTGGTCATGATCTGCGCGGTGGCTTGCAGGCCGTCCATGTGCGGCATGTTGATGTCCATGGTGATGACATCAGGCTTGAGCGACTCGGCCAGCGCGATGGCTTCGCGGCCGTCTTTGGCGTGGCCGGCGACTTGCAGTTGGTCATCGGCGTTGAAAATCGTCTCCAGGACTTTGCGCATGAAGGCAGAGTCGTCAACGATCAGAACGCGGAATTTCTTTGTAGCTGCGAGTGCCATGGTCCTCTACGCCACCGGTACGACCGGACGCGTCGCCTCCGTTCCTATGAGTTGTTCGACCGCGGCCAGCAATTGATCTTCTTGCACGGGCTTGGTCAGAAATGCGGTGGCGCCTTCCTTTATGGCGCGGTCGCGATGCTTGGCGCCGGCGCGCGATGTGACGACCATGACCGGGATGCGGCGCGTGGCGGGGCTTTGGCGCAATTGCACCATCAGCTCGTAGCCGGTCATGCGCGGCATTTCGAGGTCGGTGATAACGAGATGGCAGCCGTGCTGTGCGACGAGCTCGGCGGCTTCCAGGCCGTCGGCGGCCAGTTTCACGCGATAGCCGTTCTTTTCGAGCATGCGGCCCACGAACTTGCGCACGCTGATGGAATCGTCGGCCACGACGATTACGCGCTCGTGCTCCACGCGATCGATGGCTTCGGCGGGAATCGTGCCGCGAGCGACGGCTGCGGAGCCGGGAGCGAAAATGCGTGCGGCGGTCGCAGTAGCTTGCAGGGTGCGGCGCTCGTTCGGCTCGGTGGCTACCATGCGATTTAGATCGATTAAGAGAATCAAGCTGCCGTCGGGAGCAATGGTCGTGCCCGGGAAGAGCTTGACGCGGCGCAGGTACTCGCCAAGATTCTTGATAACGATTTCGTCTTTGCCAATAACTTCTTCTACCACTAAGCCGATCTGGCGGTTGCCGGCGTTGGCCACGACCATGCGGAAATAGCCATTGATGGGCTCGAGCGGCGGAAGGCCGAGATAGGTATCCAGCCGGATGACTTCGGTAATTACGTCGCGAACCTTGGTTAGCAGCTTGCCGCCGACGTCTTCGATTTCGTCGGCGCGAAGGCGGCGGATTTCTTCTACGACGGCGAGGGGTAGCGCGAAGCTGGTGCCACCGCAACGCACGAATAGCGCAGGGGAGATGATCAGGGTTAGCGGAACTTTAAGCGTGAACTTGGTGCCTTGGCCCCGCGTGCTGTGAATTTCGATTTCGCCGTTTAGCGCGTTGAGATTTGCACGCACGACGTCGAGGCCGACGCCGCGGCCGGCCAGTTCCGTTTTTGCCGGCGCCGTCGAAAAGCCCGGATGGAAGAGCATCTCCCGGAAATCACGGTCGGTGAGCCGGTCCGCCGTTTCGGGTGAGACGAGGCCGCGCTCGATCGCGCTGGCTTTGACGCGATCGTAATCGATGCCGCCGCCGTCATCTTCGACTTCGATGTAAATGTGATTGCCGCGATGATAGGCGCGAAGGGAGACCTTGCCGGCCTCCGACTTCCCGGCGGCGCGGCGCTCTGCGGCGTGCTCAATGCCGTGGGCGACGGAATTGCGCACCAGGTGCACGAGCGGATCGGAAATTTGCTGAATGATGTTGTTGTCGAGCTCGGTTTCGCTGCCGGTAAGATCGAGCTCAACCTGTTTGCCGGCGGATGTGGCGGCGTCGCGAACCGCGCGGGATAGGCGCGAATACAGCGTGCCGATGGGTACCATCCGGGCCGCGGTGAATTCGTCCTGTAAGTGATGCGCGAGCTTAGTGAACTCGTCGATATCACCTTCCACCCGCCCGATGTAGCCTTCAAGTTGGGTCAGAACTTCGTTGACGTCAGCCGAAATTTCCGCCATGGAGCGCGAAAGGATATTGAAGTCGTCGTAGCGGTCCATCTCGAGTTCGCTGAAATCGGACCAGGTGTCCCCGGCCGCCGCGCTGCTGAGGCGCTGCGGCGTCGTTGCCGGGTTCCACGGACCGGCGTTTCGCGAGGAGCTGATGCGATTGAATTCGTATTTTTCCTGGAACTCGGAAACTTTGCCGTGCAGACGTTCCTTGGAAAAGCCGAGCGTGTCTACGAGTTTTTCCAGCTCAGCAACACGGCCGACCATCCGTGTGCGATTGATGACCAGCTCGCCGACCGTATTCATCATGCGATCGAGGCGTTCCAGCGCGATACGTACGGATTTTGCGGCATTGGCAGCGACGGGAAGCTTTGACCCTTTTCGCGTCATCGCCGGCGCTTGGGCTGCGCCCTGATCTGCTTCTGCGTTCGCCTCTTCGGCCGTCGGTTGTGCCGCTTCGAGTTCTTCTTCTTCTTCGGGTGGCGCAAATTCTGCGATGCGGCCGAGCAGGGAATCGACTTCGGCGCGCATTTCGGATTCGTCGGCCCACTGACGATGCAGTGTCTTCTTCAAAACGTCGACCGACGCGAGGCAGAGATCGACTACGGCCGCGGACGGCTCGATTTCCCCGTCGCGCAAACGGCCGATCAGGTCTTCGACGCGATGCGCGATGCCGCCTAAGCGCTTTAGGCCGACTTGCGCCGCGGACCCCTTTACGGTGTGGATCGCGCGGAAAAGGCGATTGATCTCCTCGGGATTATTGTTGCCTTCTAGAGAAATCAGGCAATCGCTGACCACTTGCAGATGTTCTTCGGCTTCGGGCTGGAAGAATTCCAGAATCTCATCTGGGACTTCATCATCGGCGGGCAACGCGTCGAAATAAGAGCCAGTGGAGTCCTCCTCGTGGGCCTCCGCCGCATGCTGCTCGATGGCCTGCTCGTTAATTCGCTCTTGCCCATAATTCAGAGGCGCGGGTTCGGCGGGGAATGCGAAACGATAGCGCTCCTTGAACCCTGCGATGTCTTCAAGGCTTTCTTCACCAGTGTCGCTGATCTCGAGCAAGTCGGTTTCGAGGACCGAAATTCCGTCGGAAAGAAATTCCGTGAGCGGCCCGTGCAAATCGTTCCCCAGCGTGGCATTCATCGCATATTGGAAAACGTGTGCCAGCTTGCCCGCAACCTCGGAGAAGCGTGGAAAGCCGTAACTCGCCGAAGTGCCGCACAACGTGTGCGCCGCGATATACAAACGCTCGAGATCCTCGCGCCGTGGCTCGACGTCCTGCAGCACGCTGACGTATTCCCGCAGATACTGCAGGTGCTCCGAGGCTTCCTGGAGGAAGATTTCGACAGCTTCGCGGTCGGGAATGCTCACGCGCGTCCCTCCGTGACGAGTTCGGGTTTCTGCAATTCCTCAGCGGTCGGCTTGCGATACAGAATGCAATCGTTCAGCACGATGGCCTGAAACTTGACGGGCATCTTCGAAATGGACTCGGAATGACCGAGGAACAGATAGCCGCCGGGCTCGAGCGTGTCGTAAAAGCGTTGCACCAGGTTGCGGCGGCGCTCTTCCGAGAAATAGATCAGCACATTCATGCAAAAAATCAGGTCCATGCGGCCAACGTATACTGCGGAGGCGAGATTCATTTGCGCGAAGGTGACCATTTTCTTCAGACGCGGCTTGATCTGACGGCCGCCTTCGACGGTGGCAAAATGCGACGAGAGCTGGGCCGGCGTGACGCTGCCGAGGCTGCGGCCGGAGTAGATGCCGCGCTCGGCATGCTTGAGCGCTTGACGGCCGACATCCGTAGCCAAAATTTCGACGTTCCACGCATCGCTGAACGAAAGTGCGTCGGCGATGGTGATTGCGATGGAATAAGGCTCTTCGCCGGTGGAGCAGCCGGCGCTCCAAACGCGCAGCGTTCTGGGATTCTTCCAAAATTTCTTCACATGCAATTCCGGGAGCACGCGCTTCTCAAATGTTTCGTACACCGCCGGATAGCGGAAGAACGAAGTCTCCTGGGTCAGAAGCCCTTCCAGCAGCGCTTCGTACTCGACGTTGGCCTTACGCATGGCGCGCAGCAAATCCGTACCGCTGGCGAATTTCTTCGCGCGCAAGTGTTCGCGCACGCGCGTGGAGAAGAAGCGCTCGCGCGATTCGTCGAAACAAATGCCGGTCCGCTCTTCGATCAGCATGCGGATCTCGCTCAATTCATGTTCGCTCAGACCGGCCACCGGTCCCTGGCGTTCGCTCATGGTCTCAACGTTCCGGCCCCGGCGCCTGGCCGGAGCAAAAAATCATCGACCGCTACCGCAGAGCGACTGCCGGGACGGGCCGCTCGGATACTTCCGAAGCAACGTTGCCGTTGGCTTGCTTGTTGATGGCGCGGAACTGGGCCAACGCTTCGTTCAATTGGTCCGAGAGCTTTACAAGCTGGCTGACCGTCGCCACGGTTCCGCGTGTGCCCTGCGAAGTCTGGCGCGTGATGTTGGAAATAATCTGCATGGCGTGGGCGACGCCTTCCGTGCCGCGCACCTGCTGCTTCGACGCCAGCGAAATTTCCTGGACCAGCTCGGCGGATTGGCGAACGACGGTGGAAATCGCGTCGAGCGCGCGTCCGGCTTGATCGGCCAGTGTCGCGCCGCCTTCCACTTCCTTCGTGCCTTCTTCCATGACCACCACGGCCTCGTTTGTTTCGGCCTGAATGGCTTTGATGAGCGCTGCGATGTCTTTCGTGGCGCTGCGGGAGTGTTCGGCCAGCTTGCGGACTTCGTCGGCGACGACCGCGAAACCGCGGCCCGCTTCTCCGGCGCGCGCTGCTTCGATGGCCGCGTTTAGCGCCAGCAAGTTGGTCTGTTCAGTGATGTCGTTGATGACGTTGATGATTTCCGAAATTTCCAACGAGCGATCGCCCAGCGACTTGATTTTCTTCGCGGTGGCTTGCACCGAAGCGCGAATGCGCTGCATGCCTTCCAGCGTGTCGCGCACGGCCCGGTTGCCTTGTTCGGCGGCGTCGAGCGCGCGGCGAGCAGCTTCCGCGCTGGCTTCGGCGTTGTTGGACACCTGTTTCATCGATACGGTGAGTTCTTCGACGGCGCTGGACGTGTTCGTGATTTCCTGGTCTTGCTGCGTCGCGCCGGCCTGCATTTCGTCGGCAGCTACGAGAATGTTGTTGGAGCACGCGGTGACTTCCATCGCGGCTTTGCGAACGCGCTCGAGAACCTTCGTGAAGTTGTCGAGCATGTAGTTGATGGAGTCTGCGACGTTCCCGAGCGCGTCATTGGTGACTTTGCCGCGCAGCGTCAAATCGCCGCGCGCAACCTGATTGATGACCGTGAGCAGCTCGGTGATGCTGCGCTGCAGGTGGTCGCTAGCTTCCTGGTTGCTGGTGGCTTTAGAGACGCGAGCTACGGCGCGATTCAAATTTTCGGCGATGTAGCCAAGCTCATCGTTGGAGTTGACCTCAACGCGCGCGCGCGGGTCGCCGGCGGCAAGGCGCTCGGAGAACTGCGCGAGCTCGGTCACCGGACCAACAAACGAGCTGTTCAGCCGCCACGCGAGAAATACGATCGCCCCCAGCACCAGGAACAGGGCAATCAGCACCGACCCGCTGGCGCCGCTCGGTAGCGAGCCAAAATCCAGCATGGACGCCCCGTTGGACTGCCGTCCGGCGCTGTACGCCAGCCAGAGCACGCCGAACAGGACCAGTCCATTGACCAGGACCAGTGTCCAGATTGTGGAACTCAATCGCGATTTCATGCTTCCTCCAAATGTCTGTGGCGGTGGCCGCACCGCGGGTTGATGCGGCTGCCGCCAATCAAATGCTTGGGCCCGGAAATACCTCGAGCAATCTCCTCAAATCGATCAGCAGAGCCAACCGGTCGTCGTGACGCAGCATACCGACGCAGTGCGGCACGTTTTCCGGCGCTTGCTCCAGCAAATCCTCGGACGAGACGCTATACGTGCCGATAACCTCGTCGGAAGCGATTCCAATGCGCACATCGTCGTGATGACCCTCTCCGCGCAACGAGGCCACTACTACGTGCTTGGGCAGAAGCCCCGGCCTGCGGCCTTCGGTCATGGCGATGTCGATCAGCGGCACAATTGCTCCGCGCAAATTGAAAATTCCCACCAGGTACGCGGGGGCGAGGGGCAGCTTGGTCACCAGAGGCCACTCCAAGACTTCCTCCACGTCCAGAACCGGAAAGCAAAAGCGCTCGCGGCCGCTGCGGAACACGCAGTACTGCGATTCCGGCGGGCGCTCTTCGAGCGGCCCGAGGGCTTCGAGCAGATCGGCGGCGTCGGCGTCGGCGGCCAGCGGCGTCAGATGAAAATCTTCGTTCATCGTTTCGTTGCTCTCGCTTTAACGTTCATGCGACGGATCATGCAAACCTGCGCACCGCGCGCAACAATTCCTCGCGCGTAAAAGGCTTCGTGACGTAACCATCGGCGCCCTGTTGCTCGCCCCAGTAACGGTCGCTGGCCGTGTCCTTGGATGTGACCAGGATCACGGGGATGTCGTTGAACTCCGTGCTGCCCTTCAGCTCGCGGCAAATCTGGAAACCGTTGCGGTCTGGCATCACTACGTCCAACAGGATCACGCTGGGGCGCTCGGCCGTAATGGTCTCTTCGACGCGCCTTGGATCATTGAGGCCGACCGAGGGGTAGCCTTCAGGCTCGAGAACGGCCTGAATCAGCTTCACCTGCGCCGGCGAATCGTCAACGATCAGGACCTTTTTCAGCACGGCAGACTTCTCCCCATAGTTCTCCACAGAGTAGAGGTGCACGTCAGCGGCCAGCCCTGTGAAGACATGGGCGGTGGTGTCTGCTTGGTATATAGCTTGTGGAATGAGCAGCTTGCAGCGCTTCTAAGCTGGGTCAGCGGCGCCGCACGGAGGCCGCCGGAGCCTCTTCCGTCTCAGCTTGAGAAGCATTCTCAGCCTCCCGCATCTCGCTGGCCAGCGATGAGAAACGCTGCATGATTTCGTTGATACGCAGAGCCATGCTGTGAATGGTCTTGATCTGCGCGAGCGACTGTTTCGAGAGCTGGCCGGGTTCGAGGAGGAGCAATTCCGCGTTGCCGATCATGGAGGTCAGCGCGTTGTTGACGCTATGCTTCATGTCGGTCATGTAACGGCCAAGTGTGGCGTATTGTTCGTTGCGCGCGGCTTTGTTTTCGGCTTGACGCGCGACGCGCAGTGCTTCCGTGCGGCGTAAAGACTCTCCGGCGACGAGCAGCAACGTTTGCGTCCAATCCTCGCGCAGCGGCACGTGCACTAGCCGCGGATATTTGCCGCGGAGGTGGCTCAGTTCACGTGAGTCTGCCGGCGCGCAAAGGATCAGAGCTTTGGCCGGCTCGAGGGAACGCAGGATTTCTGAAAGTTTGCCGTCGCGGAGAGGCCCGACTACGACAAGATCGTGCGGCAGCGGTTCGTGATCTCTCCAGAGGTCACTGCCCAGCACGGTGATACCCGGCGCGTGTTTTTCCGCTTGCCAGCA
>WNFS01003213.1_pt1 | contig 15997 bp, 17 predicted proteins | sample 5400141 | NCBI WGS metagenome assembly WNFS01 (sample SAMN13153358, study PRJNA577476) | soil metagenome | isolation source: 60 cm saprolite under Madrone tree | place: USA:California | collected 2016-06-14
ACGACGCGACGCCTCCCAGCTCCGTCGCCGGCTACATGACGTTCGTGGCGCTCGACGACGAGGGCAAGCCGCTGTCCGTCCCGCAGTTCCAGCCGGAAACGCCCGCCGAAGTGGCCCGGTTTCGCGAAGGCCGGCTCCGGAGCGAGTTCCGGAAGAAGATGCTGTCCGGCCAGCTGCCGGATCTCGATGCCGCGAATGCGCCCGCGCCGGAGAATCCGCTCTTCATCCGCGAGCTGCTGAAGCTCCTGCCGCGCTCCCTCCAGCTCCCGTTCGAGCGGGGGCGCGCCACCGGGGAGCGGCACCCGCATCCCTCGTACGTGCACAAGATCGAGCCCATCCGCGGAGGGAAGCTGAACTTCCACGGGACGCTGTACGGCGGCACCCTGATGCGCTGGATCGAGTCGAGCGCGCAGCTCTCAGCGCGATCGCATCTGCACGGCGCCCCGGTCAGGCTGGTCGGCCTGCACGGACTGACGTTCATCCGTCCTGTCGCGCGGCACGTGTTCATCCACGTACGCTCGGCGATCGCGCACACGGCGACGGACTCGCTCACGGCGCTGGTGAACGTCCACGCCGAGGATCCCACGGCGGGGAGCCAGACGGAGACGCTGCGCGCCTTCCTCACCTATGCACCGGTGGCCGCGAACGGCGCTGGAGCGCCGGCGATCTGCGCGCTCGCATGCGTGGGCGACGAGGAGCTCGGCCTGTTCAAGGAGGTGGAGCACCGCCTGGCCCTGCAGCGCACCCTGCGCGACGGCTCCGCAGGCGCGATGACGGTACCGCGCGCGGCAGACCTTGCCTTCCGGGAGACGAGATAAGCCGGCACCCGAAGGAGGGGCTGGAGCGCGAATCCGACGAAGTCGTACGGACCGGATCGATCGGCGACGAAAACGTCTCCGGATCGCGCCGCGGCCCGGGCCGTGCGCTGACGCCTCTCCTCTAAGAGACGGCCGCTCTGTCCGTGGATCCAGGATCGGCAAAGACATTGCACTCGATCCGCACGAAAGCTCCTACTGAGGTGCAACGTGTCGGACAATCTGCCTGCAAAGAACTCGCCGTCGCTGCCGCCGATGGCGCCCGACTACTCCGCCGGCGTCCGCATCCTGGCGCGCTCCTTCTACAAGGAGCTGCGCTCCAGCGGCTATACACCCAAGCACCTGCTCGCCCTGTCCACGGAGCTGATCGAGCTGATCACGCTCGACCTGCAGAAGACCGATGCCTTGTAGCTCCGCCCCTGCGCTGACGAAAGCGTCGAAAGCGACGTAGGCGGCCACAACTTCGTCGCTCTACCCCTCGATCATGATCCCGGAAGGCGTTCCCGGGTACATAGGTGCGATGGCCGGCTACTCGGGAACGCCCTTGCCGCGGAAGCTTGGCATCCGGGAGCATTCGCGCGTGCGCCTCCTCGCGGCGCCCGAAGGTTTTGCGCGCTCGCTCGGCGTGGTGCCTCGGGCGGGCGGCGAAGCCGACGTGATCGTGGCGTTCTTCATTTCGAGGGCCCGGCTGGCGAAGGAGCTCAGCGGGCTGCGCGCGGCGCTCGATCCGGCCGGCGGCCTCTGGATCGCATGGCCCAAGAGAGCTTCCGGCGTGGCCACCGACCTCGACGAGAACATCGTCCGCGAGATCGGTCTCGGGGAGCGGCTCGTCGACAACAAGGTGTGCGCGATCGACGATGTCTGGTCCGGCCTGCGCTTCGTCGTGCGCGTGAAGGATCGCTGATCCCTGCAAGCCGGGCGGGCGTGACCCGCCCGCCGCGCTCATCGCAGTTTGCTTCCCCTCACGCCTGGGGCAAACCGCTCGGTCAGACGCGCCCATCACTGCGAAATCATTCATGAACCAGTCGAGCGCCGTCGTGGAAAGCATACGCAGTCTCATGCCACGTCCTGCGGCCTCGGCCGGAGCCGGGGGCGCTTCTCCTGCCAACTTGGGGGCCCCGTCGGACTCCTCCGCATCACCCGCGCAGAGCTGGTTCATGGGAAGTTGCTGGGCGCGATCGCGATCATGATCGCGCGTTTCCCGCTTCTCAAAGTCTCACAGACACCGCTCGGCGTAGGGGCTTGACTTCCATACGCGAGGGACGGTCTACCATTCACCGCCGCATCCTCGCCACGCACAGCATTTTCCGCCGGAGCCAACGCATGAGAGTGTTTCTCGCCTCCGCAGCAGCGATCCTTGGCATGCTCGTAGCGCCCGCCCGCGCACAGACGACCGAGCTGAAGTTTGGCCACGTCGGCTCGCCCGGCTCGCTCTTCGACGTCTCCGCCGCCGAGTTTGCCAAGCGCGTGAAGGAGAAGACCGGCGGAAAGGTCGTCGTCCAGGTCTACGGCTCCAGCCAGCTGGGAGACGACACCGAGCTGCTCCAGAAGGTGAAGCTCGGCACGGTCGACTTCGCGCTGCCGTCCACCGTCATGTCCTCGGTGGTCCCCGCCTACGGACTGTTCGAGATGCCGTATCTGGTGAAGGACCGCGAGCACATGAAGCGGATCGACAAGGAGATCGTCTGGCCCACGCTGGTCCCCATCGCGGAGAAGGCCGGATACCAGGTCCTCGCCACCTGGGAGAACGGTTTTCGCCAGATCACCAACAACCGGCGGCCGATCAACGTCCCCGAGGACCTGAAGGGGATCAAGCTGCGCGTGCCCAAAGGGAAGTGGCGCCTCAAGATGTTCCAGGCGTACGGGGCGAGCCCCTCGGCGATGGGGCTGTCCGAGGTGTTCGTCGCCCTGCAGACGGGCGTGATGGACGGCGAGGAGAACCCGCTCACCCAGATCTACACGTCCAAGTTCCAGGAGGTGCAGAAGTACCTGTCGATGAGCGATCACGTGTACACGCCCGCGTACGTGGTCACTTCTCCTCGCAAGTGGAACGCGCTGCCGGACGCGCTGCGCAAGCAGATCCAGGAAGCGGCGCAGGAGACGCAGGCGTTCGTGTTGCAGACCGGCGCGAAGATGGACGAGGAGCTTCTGGGAAAGCTCAAGCTGGCCGGGATCAAGGTGAACGAGGCGAACAAGCAGGCGTTCCAGAAGGCGAGCAAGCCCATCTATGACGAGTTCTCCAGCGAGGTCCCGAACGGCAGGCAGATGATCGAAAGGGTCATCGCGCTCGGATCCGCGAAGTGAGGGGACGGCTCGGCAGGTGGCGTCGCCAGATCGAACGCCTCTTCGAGTGGATCACGGCGGCGTTGCTGGTCGTCCTGGCCGTCGAGGTGCTCCTCGGCATCGGGTTCCGCGCGGCGCGCCGGCCTCTTGCCTGGTATGACGAGGTCGCCTCCGTGCTGCTGGCCTGGCTCACGTATTACGGCAGCGCGCTGGCGGCGCTGAAGAACGCCCACATCGGCTTTCCCGGCCTGGCGAACTCGCTGGACCGGCGCGGGCGGTTCGTCGTGCTCGTCGTCCGGGAAGCGGCGGTGCTGGGGTTCTTCGCGGTTCTTGCCTGGGAGGGAACCCGGATCCTCGGGCTGCTGGCAGGCGAGACGCTGGTGACGGTGAACATCCCGGTGCCGGTGACGCAGTCGGTGATCCCCGTCGGCGCGTTCCTGTTCATCGTCGCGGAGCTGCTCAACCTGCCGGACCGCATCGCCTGGGCGCAGAAGCGGCCTTCCGCAGCGGCCGGGCCGGAACCGGCGAAAGAGCTGAGCCACTGATGGCCATCTTCGTCCTCTTTGGCGCCGTGATGGCGCTGGTGCTGCTCAACATTCCCATCGCCATCGCGCTCGGCGTGGTGGCCCTCGTGGCCATCCTCCTCGACGGCGGCCTGGGGGCCCTGGCCAACGTGCCGCTCGTCATGTACACGGGCGCCACCAGCTTCCCCCTGATCGCCATCCCGCTCTTCATCCTCGCGGGCGCAATCATGAACGCCTCGGGCATCTCGCGCCGCCTGATCGCGCTCTCCTCCGCCATTTTCGGCTTCGTGCGCGGCGCGCTGGCGCAGGTGACCATCGTCACCTCCATGTTCTTCGCCGAGATCTCGGGCTCCGCGGTGGCGGACGCGGCGGCGCTGGGTTCCATCCTGATCCCCGCGATGAAGAGCAAGGGGTACTCGAAAGAGTTCTCCGCGGCCGTGCTCTCCTCGTCGGCGACGCTGGCGGTGATCATCCCGCCCTCGATTCCCATGATCCTCTACGCGGCGATGGCCGACACGTCGGTGGTCAAGCTGTTCGTGGGTGGGATCGTCCCGGGCGTGCTCGGCGGCCTCCTGATGATGGTGGTCGCGTACCGCTTCGCGCGCGTCTACAACTTCCCCGTCGAGGAAAGGTTCCACTGGAGTCGCGTCTGGCAGGCGTTCAAGGAAGCCTCATGGGCTCTCGTCCTGCCCGCCCTCATCCTGGGGGGAATCTTCGGCGGCGTCGTCACCGCCACCGAAGGCGCTGCCCTGGCGGTCCTCGCCGCCATCGTGATTGGGACGGTGATCTACCGCGAGCTGAACCTGAAGGACCTCTACGCCGCGATGGTCGACGGCGTCATCCAGACGGCAGTGGTGATGCTGCTCGTGGCCGCCTCCGCGCTGCTCGGCGTGCACCTGACCGAGATCCAGGCGCCACAACACCTGGCCGCCGCAGCCAGCGCCCTGAGCAACAGCAAGTGGGTCGTGCTGATGCTGCTGAACGTCCTCTTCCTCATCCTCGGGCTGTTCCTGCACTCGGCCGCCGCCATCATCCTGGTGGTGCCGGTCGTGATGCCGCTGGTCCAGGCAGTCGGAATCGATCCTGTTCAGTTCGGAATCATCATCACCATCAACCTGGGAATCGGGCAGCAGACGCCGCCCGTGGCCAGCGTGCTCACCGTGGCCTGCTCGATCGCGAAGGCGGACATGTGGGACGTCACCAAGGTGAACATCTGGTTCATCGCGGTGCTGCTGCTGGTACTGCTGCTCTCGACGTACGTTCCCGCGGTGCCTCTGGCGCTCGTTCACCTCTTCTATGGAGGCTGAGCCGACCTGAGCTTCAATGCGCGCGCTCGGGATCGCGCTCGTGCGCCAGCGCGGGCTCGAGCGCGAGCACGCAGCCGCGCGGGAGCTCGACCACTTCCTCGGACGCGAGGTGCACCTTGATCTCGCCGCCGACGGCCTCCTTCATCGGCAACGGCGATTTCGCCATCTCGACCGGCGGCTGCGAGGTCTTGTCTCTGGGCGGGGCCATTTCGTTTCTCCGGGCAGAAGATGAGGTCGCCGGCGCCTTTCGGCATCGAGGCATCTGGCGGCCCGACAGCCCGCCGGTCCCGGAGAAAGGCGCGGGCACGCCTGCCTGCGGACTTCAGCTGCAGTGAGCAGCCATGAACGCGCTCCAGTTCGACCGCGCAGTGTCGCAGGCTGCGCTGTCCGCAGGCTCCGGGAACACCAGCGAGTGCAGCGTACCGGCCGGACTGCGGCAGAGGCACTGGAAGTACGGAGCGGCGACCGCCTCGCCGGGCGGGCAGGGGCCGCCGTCGCACAGGAACTCGATGCCGCTGCTGAACGCGCCCATGCAGGGCACGTGGCACCCCTCGTATCCAGACCCGCTGCACCCGGCCATCAGCAGGAAAAGCGCGACGAGCAGGGAGCGCATGCCGCGCGAGTCTAAGCACGGGGACGCATCGAAAGCCATCTCTCAAAGCCAGACGCGGAAGAAGTAGAAGAAGCGCTCCCGAAGCTTGCTCCAGGCGCCACGCCTGCGGAACTCTTCCGGCTCGATCTGCTCGCACGACTCCAGGTCGTCGCGGAACTTCTCCTCCAGCTGCTCGGCAAGCCGCTCGTCGAGCACCTCCAGCGTCACTTCCCAGTTGTACAGGAGGCTGCGAGAGTCGAGGTTGTACGAGCCAGCGGTGGACCAGACCCCGTCGATGGTCAGCGTCTTGGCGTGCAGCATCCCCGGCAGCCACTCGAAGATGCGCACACCGGCCTTGAGCAGCGAGGTCCAGGTGGCGCGGGAAGCGTGGGCGAAGCCGGGGATGTCGCTGTGACGCGGGACGATCACCCGCACGTCCACTCCGCGCCGCGCCGCGCGCTTGAGCGTGCCGCGGAGCGCGCGGTTCGGGATGAAGTACGCCGCCTCGATCCAGATGCGCTCGCCGGCCATCGCCATCGCGTGCTGCAGGTGGTGCTGCACCAGCCGCCGCCCCATGAAGCGGCCCACCGCGATCGCCTGGACGCGGGTCGTCGATCCGTGGATCGCGAGCGGCTCCGGAGTCCGCCGCGTGGCCGCAGGCAAGGCAGGGTCCCAGTTCTCGGGCTCGGCATAATCCCAGGAGACCTCGAACAGGCGCTCCAGCTCGCGCAAGACGGGGCCCTCGATCTGCGCGTGCACGTCGTGCCAACCCCGGCCGCCCCAGGACACCGGCGCGTAGTCGTTGCCGAGGTTCATGCCGCCGGCGAAGGCGACGCGCCCGTCCACGATCAGGAGCTTCCGGTGATCGCGCACCTGCCAGCCCCAGCGCCGCCGCCAGGGCCCGACCGGGTGGAACACGGAGAGCAGGACCCCGGCGGACTTCATCCTTGCCACGTCGTTCCCGGAGAAGCCGAAGGAGCCCGCCCCATCGATGATGCAGCGGACCCGCACGCCCTCCTGCGCCTTGATGCAGACCGCGTCGACGAACCGGCGGCCGTTCGAGTCGCTCGACCAGATGTACGTCTCGAGCAGGATCTCCGTGCGCGCCAGGGTGAGCGCGTCCAGCATCGCCGGGTACGCCTGCGCTCCTCCGAACAGCCAATGCACGCGGTGGCCGGGCAGCATCCGCTGGGGCGTCAGCGAGTAGCGTTGCGGCTCCGGCGGGGCCGTCGAAAGAAGAGCGGTGCTCAAGGCCCGGCGATTCTACCCGGATGACGCCAAGGCGTGTTCCAGCCTCAGCCCGGTGTCGACCTCGATACTCGCAGCGTCCCGCATCCCGGCCGGAACCGGGAAGCCGAAGTCGCGCAGGTGGACCACGATCGCGGCGTGGCCGAAGGTCATGGCGTTCAAGCGCGCCAGCACCAGCGTGATCCGGACCGGCTGCGTGACGCCCCGGATGGTGAGCGTCCCCTCCAGCTCGAGCGACCCCTCCGTCGCGGCGCCCGTTCCCACCAGATCGAAGAGCAGCTCGCCGTCGCGAGGCACGCGCCGAGCCTGGCTCACGCTCCCGGTGACGAGAGATTCGAGCGGCATCCGCAGCTCCACGCGGACGGCGCCATCTTCCTGCTCCAGCAGCCTGCCGGTCACGCGGTGGGAGAATGCGGAGAAGGGAGGTCCATCCACGGTGAGCAGCGCCTGGCCTGGGTCGACTGCCCAGGTTGCTTCCGCCCGCACAGCTGCGGCGGCGAGCCAGATCGAAAGTAGCAGGCGCAAGCTCATGAGGGATGCGCTCACTCTACCGTGAGACTCGCCGGCGCCGTCAGCGGTGATTGAAATAGTTGAGTGCTATTGCAAGCGCCTTTCGGGACGGCATCGTGATCCCGTACAGCGCCAGGGCTCCCACCACGAGACCCACGCGATAAGTGGAGAGATTTTGCGGCGGCATCGCGATCAGGACGATGAACATCACGCCGGTGAGGAAGGCGGTGCTCAGGTACATGAATGCGAGCGATTCACCGGCCGGGTCGTACTGCAGCCCACAGCTCGGACAGCGCGCGTACTCGGTGTACGTCCACCAGCGCCGGAAGATGGGTCCCACGCCGCAGCGCGGGCACTTCATCCGCAGCCCGCGCCAGAAGATCTGGCGCGGGCCCGCGCTCACACCATCCCGATGATCTGCCGCACACTGCGACGGACAGTTTGCACCATGCCGGCAGACTATCTCACTTCCTAGTCATCCTTCTCTCCCCTGAGCAACGCGAGGTCGATGAAGTCGCCCATCGCCTTGTAGCCGGCATCGTTCGGGTGAAGGTGATCCCCGCTGTCGTACTCTGGGAGGAAGAAGGTCGGGTTCGCCGGGTCTCGCGTGAGCACGTCGAATTCGATGACGCCGTCGAACGCTCCGGCCGTTCGAATCCAGGCATTCACCGCCTGGCGGTTGTCCTCGCGCGTACCGGTCGAGCCAGCCGGAGTCAACGTCGCGGCGTAGATCTTCAGCCCCTTCTCGTGGGCGCGCTCGGCCAGTTGGTGGAGCCCGGCGATGATCAGATCCGCCTGGAACACGGTGCGAGAGGAATCGTTGATCCCCTCCAGCACGATCGCGTGCGTCACTCCCGCCTGCGCGAGCACGTCTCGATCGAATCGTGCCTGCGCGTTGACTCCAGCCCCGTCCGAGATGACGCGGTTGCCGCTGATCCCCATGTTGAGGACGCCCATCTTGTGTTTGCCGCGGCCGGCGAGCAGCCGTCTGGCCAGCTGATTTGGCCAGCGGCTGTTCGTGTCCGGCGTGGAGCGCGTGCCATCGGTGATCGAATCTCCCAACGTCACGACCGCGCCCGTGCCGCGCGATGCCATCAAGTCGACGCCCATGATGAAGTTCGACGCCAACGTCGTGGAGAACACGGGAAAGGCGACGTCCCCCGTGTGATCGCCGGTCCCCGCTGCGGCGATGTACGACGTCTGCAGGCCCGTGGTGTGGCCGGTCACCGGCGTCGTCGCGCTGGCCGCGATCATCCCGGGCAGGTAGACGCTGATCGCCAGGTCGCCGAGGGCGGGTACCGCGAGGTGCACCGGATCCGAGATGACGTATGCGCCGGGAGCGATCGTGATCGACCTGTTCCCCTCGAATGTGAGCTCGCGGTCGGAGCTCGCTACGATACTCTCGCCCGTGTCCCGGATCGCCAGATGCGCGGCGCCGATGACCAGCGGCTGGGTGCCGAAACTGTTCGTCAGCCTGACCCGTGCCTGCGAGCCTCCCAGGCTCGTGCGCACCACCTGCCGGAGGCTCTGGTCGCTGAAGGCAACCCCCGCGGTGCGCGACAGCGGAGCGGTGCTCCAGGTGCCCACCCAGTGCTGATCCTCATTGTCCCGGTCAGCGACGGCAGAGTTCGGACCGAGCGCAGCGAACGCCAAGAACGCCGCGAGACCTGTTCGCAACAGCCCGCGGCGGCTCAGCCAATTGACCGGCAACGACGCATCGGTGATCGCCATGGTCATCCCTTTCGCTCCAAGTGGTGCTGCCTCACACGCCGACATCGCGAGCGGACGGGTAGACCCAGGGCTGTTGCGATATCAAGGAGCGCCGAGTCATCAGCGGCGCGCTCCGGGCGGCGTCGCGAGCAAACCGCAATCAAGTCGCCGGAGAGCGCAATTGTTTCAGATCGTGTCCCCGCAAAAGCGAGAAAAATTCGTGCAGCATGAAGACCACGCAGCACAGCCCGCCGCGCAGGGCAAAACGGGCGGCCTGCTCCCGGGACAAGTTGAACGGTTCGTTTCTGAACTCGTCCCGGGGATCCCGGGCGAGTTCTTCATCCCGCACCGCGTCTCGCCTCCCGAAGGTGCGATTTAGCAGCTCAGGTTGTGTAATTCAGGATTTGCCTGAGGACGTACAGAAGAATGCCTCCGTGCCGGTAGTACTCGACCTCGATCGGGGTATCGATCCGCAGCGTCAGCGGGACTTCCTGCGCCGCTCCGTTCGCCCGGCGGATGGTGAGCAATGCATCCTGCCGCGGCACGGGCCCGTTCTCCAGCCCGGAGAGATCGAACGTCTCGGTGCCGTCCAGCCTGAAGGTCGCCGCGTCCGTGCCTTCCTTGAACTGGCAGGGGAGGACGCCCATCATGACCAGGTTGCTGCGGTGGATGCGCTCGAAGCTCTTGGCGATCACCGCGCGCACGCCCAGCAGCCGCGTGCCCTTCGCCGCCCAGTCGCGCGACGAGCCGGTGCCGTACTCGTGCCCGGCGAAGATCATCAGGGGCGTGCCATGCTTCTGGTACTCCATCGCCGCGTCGTAGATGGGCATCACCTTGCCGTCCACCACCGTAACGCCGCCTTCCGCGCCCGGCACCATGAGGTTCTTGATGCGCACGTTGGCGAAGGTGCCGCGGACCATCACTTCGTGGTTGCCGCGCCGCGCGCCGTAGGAGTTGAAGTCGTCCGGCGGGACGCCCTGGGCGATGAGATATTTGCCGGCGGGGCTGGCCGGCTTGATCGCCCCGGCGGGCGAGATGTGATCGGTGGTCACGGAGTCGCCGAAGATCGCCAGCGCCCTCGCCGCCCGGATGCCGGTCCGCTGGTCGGGACGCGGCGCGAAGTTCTCGAAATAGGGCGGCTCCCGGATGTACGTGCTCTTCGGATCCCACTGGTACACCAGGCCCGACGGCGCGGTGATCTCCAACCATTCAGGGGTCTCGCGCGAGAGATCGCCGCCGTAGTTCTGGAGGTACAGCTTGGTGTCCGCAGCCGCTCCCAGGGCCTCGTTCATCTCCTCCGCCGTCGGCCAGATGTCCCGGAGGTAGACAGGCTTGCCGTCGCGGCCAAGGCCGATGGGATCCTTGTCCACGTCGATGTCCACCCGGCCGGCAATGGCGAACGCAACCACCAGAGGCGGCGACATCAGGAAGTTCGCCTTGATGCTCTGGTGGACGCGCGCCTCGAAGTTGCGGTTGCCGGAGAGCACGCTGGCGGCGATCAAGTCGTGCTTGTTCACCAATTGCTCGACGTGCGGCTCGAGCGGGCCCGAGTTCCCGATGCAGGTGGTGCAGCCGTAACCCACCGTGGTGAAGCCGAGCTTGTCCAGGTAGGGCTGAAGGCCGGTCTTTTCCAGGTAGCGCGAGACCACGCGCGACCCCGGCGCCAGCGAGGTCTTCACCTCGGGCCGGACCTGGAGGCCCTTCTCCACCGCTTTCTTCGCGACGATACCGGCGGCCAGCATCACCGAGGGATTGCTGGTGTTGGTGCAGGAGGTGATCGCGGCGATGAGCACGTCGCCGTGCCCGATGTCCACCGGCACCTTCACGTGGTGGACTTCCTGGGCGGGCACCCGGTCGGGCGTGGGCCGGTTGGTCATCATCTCCGCTTCGGTGAGCGGGTTCGTGTTCTTCGAGGTGAGACCGTTCCGGACCACTTCCGGGACCGTCTCCTGTGCCTGCTCACCACCGCCGGTCACGTGCGGGATGGGCTGGAGGGGCTCGACGATCTGGTGGTAGCGCTTTCCCACCTCCTCCTTCGCCTTGCCGTATCCGGCCGGCGAGGGCTCCTGGAGGATCCTGCTGAACACCTCCTTGAGCTTCGGCAGCTCGATGCGATCCTGCGGACGCTTGGGGCCGGCGACGCTGCGCTTCACGCTCGCAAGATCGAGCTCGAGGACCTGGGTGTAATCGCACTGGCCCTTCTTCGGGATCCCGAACATCTGCTGCGCCTGGAAGTAGGCGCGCACCACATCCACCTTCGCCTTGGGCCGTCCGGTCGCGAGCAGGTACTGACAGGTCAGCTCGTCGACCGGGAAGTACCCCATGGTGGCGCCGTACTCGGGCGCCATGTTGGCGATGGTCGCGCGCTCCGGGACCACGAGGTTCGACGCTCCCTCGCCAAAGAACTCGACGAACTTGCCCACCACCTTGGCCTTGCGGAGCATCTCGGTGACGGTGAGGACCACGTCGGTTCCGGTCACTCCCGACCGGACCGACCCGAGCAGGTGCACGCCCACCACGTCCGGAGTGAGGAAATACGTGGGCTGCCCGAGCATGGCCGCTTCCGCTTCGATGCCTCCCACTCCCCAGGCCACGATGCCGAGCCCGTTGATCATCGTGGTGTGGGAGTCGGTTCCCACCAGAGAATCAGGATAGTAGACGCCGCCGCGCTCGTGCACGCCGGGGGCCAGGTACTCGAGGTTGACCTGGTGCACGATCCCGATCCCTGGAGGGACGATCTTCAGTCCGTCGAAGGCGCTCATTCCCCATTTGAGGAATTCGTACCGGGCGCGATTGCGCGTGAACTCGATGCGCATGTTGAGCTGGAGCGCATTGGGCACTCGCGCGAAGTCCACCTGGACCGAGTGATCGACCACCAGATCGACCGGCACCAGGGGCTCGATCAGCTTGGGAGGCTTGTTGAGCTTGCCGACCGCGCTGCGCATCGCCGCGAGATCCACCACCAGCGGGACGCCGGTGAAGTCCTGCAGGAGCACGCGCGCCACCACGAACGGGATCTCCTCGGTCCGCTCCGCCTTCGGCTGCCACGACGCCAGGGCCCGGACGTCCTGCTCGCGCACCCGTTTGCCGTCCAGGTTGCGCAGCAGCGATTCGAGGATGATGCGGATGCTGACCGGGAGCCGCGATACCTTCCCGAGGCCCTGTTTTTCGACTTCCGGCAGCGAATGGAACGATCCGTGACTGAAGCTTCGCTTGAAGTCCATGGCGGTCGGTCATATAGGCCATTTGACTGGCCGCTGCCACCCTGACAGCGGCACAGCGTGGGCCACAGGTCTGAACGCGACGCGTCTTCCGCGAGCGCTCGCCGGACGCTTGACGCAGGTGCCGCCTCGCGGTCTTGTCCCCGGCCGCAGTGCGCCAGCAGCGCACTGCGGAGATCGCCGCGGACGCCGGCGGCCTGCCGGCGCCCGTGCTGGTGGAGGACCTCGACGAGATGCGGGTCGAGCCGCTCTTTCGCGAGCACATGCCCGACCTCTTCGCCAGGCACGCCCACCTCGCCGCGCTCGGCGATGCGATGCTGGCCGCGGACGGAAACGCGGCGCGCGCGCGCGGGTTCGCGCGGCTGTTCGAGGCGGTGTTGCAGCTCTGGGTGCGCGGCGAGGTGACCACGCCCGGGGTGGAAACCTGGCTCGAGTTCCGCGCCCGGGTGCGCCACGCGCTCTCGCTGGTGCGCGCCGAGGCGCGGGGGCAACGGATCGCCGTCTTCACCTCCGCCGGCCCGGTGGCCTCCGCGGTGCAACTCGCGCTGGGCTCGGACGACGACACCACGCTTTCCCTCGCCTTTCGCGTGCGCAACTCTTCGGTCTCCGAGTTCGTGTTCTCGGGCGAGCGATTCTCGCTCGCCTCCTTCAACGAGACGCCGCACCTGTCGGATGCGGCGCTCGTCACGGTGCGGTGATGGACTTCTCCATCTCGAAGCGGGCGCAGGATCTGAGGGAGCGGGCGCGGGAATTCGTCAGGCGCGAGGCAATGCCGCTCGAACCGCGGCTCTCCGGCTCCTGGAGCGCGCTGGAACCGGAGCTGCGGGAGGCCCGATCGCGGGCCAAGTCCTTGGGACTCTGGGTGCCGGACCTGGACGTGCCGCTGGAGGAGTTCGCGGTCCTCTCGGAGGAGCTGGGTCGCAGCCCGCTCGGGCACTACTGCGTCAACGCGCAGGCGCCGGACATCGGGAACATGGAGCTGCTGGAGCTGGCGGGCACCGACGCGCAGAAAGAAAGGTGGCTGCGGCCGCTCCGCGCCGGCGAGATCCGGAGCTGCTTCTCGATGACGGAGCCCGAGCGCCCCGGCTCCAATCCGACCTGGATGGAGACGCGCGCGGTCCTCGAGCGCGGTCAGTGGGTGATCGACGGGCACAAGTGGTTCACCTCCGGAGCCGACGGAGCGGCGTTCGCCGTGGTGATGGCGGTCACCGAGCCCGATGCGCCGCCCCACTTGCGCGCCTCCATGATCCTCGTCCCCTGCGACACGGCAGGCTTCGAGCTGGTCCGCAACATCTCGGTGATGGGGCACGCGGGGGAGGGCTGGCCGACGCACTCGGAGATCCGGTACACGGGCTGCCGGGTGCCCGAGGAAAACTTGATCGGCGGCCGCGGCGCCGGGTTCGCGCTGGCCCAGGAGCGGCTCGGGCCGGGACGCATCCATCACTGCATGCGCTGGATCGGGATCTGCGAGCGCGCCTTCGAGATGATGTGCCGGCACTCGGCGGAGCGCGAGATCGCGCCCGGCAAGCCGCTGGCCACGCGCCAGACGGTCCAGCAGTGGATCGCCGAGTCCCGCGCGTCGATCGACGCGGCGCGCCTGATGGTGTTGCACGCCGCCTGGAAGATGGAGCGGCTCGGGCAGCGGGAAGCGCGCGTGGAGATCTCCACCATCAAGTTCCTGGTGGCCGGCGTGCTTCAGGAGGTGCTCGACCGCGCGGTGCAGGTCCATGGGGCGCTGGGCGTGACCGACGACACTCCCCTGGCGTTCTGGTACCGGCAGGAGCGCGCCGCGCGGATCTACGACGGTCCCGACGAGGTGCACAAAGGGGTGGTGGCGCGGCGGGTCCTTCGAGGCTTCGGGGTGGAGATCAAGTGACGGCGGACGCTCCCAGGCCGGTGCGCGCAGGCGAGGAGCTGGACCTGGGAAGGCTCGCCGCCTGGATGCGCTCGCAAGGGCTCCCGACCAGCGGGTTGTCGCAGGAGCAATTCCCCAAGGGACACTCCAACCTGACCTACCTGATCCGGGCCGGAGGCCGCGAGCTCGTGCTGCGGCGTCCTCCCGTCGGCAGCAAGGTGAAGACCGCCCACGACATGGGACGCGAAGCGCGCATCCTCATCAAGCTGCACCCCGTATTTCCGCTGGCGCCCGAGGTCGTGGCGCTGTGCGACGACCTCTCCGTGCTCGGTGCGCCGTTCTACCTGATGCAGCGGATCGAAGGCCTCATCCTGCGCGGCCCGCTGCTCCGCGGCGTCGCCGTGTCGGCCGAGCAGGCCCGCGGAGTCGGTATCTCCTTCGCCCGCACGCTGGCGGGGCTGCACGCGGTGGACTTCCGCGCGGCCGGACTGGAAGGCAAGCCGCAGGGGTACGTGCGCCGCCAGGTCGAGGGATGGACGAAGCGCTGGCAGGACGCGCGCACGGAGGACGTGCCGGAAGTGGAGGAGATCGCGCGCTGGCTCGCCGGGCGGATGCCGGCGGAGAGCGGGGCCGCGTTCATCCACAACGACTTCAAGTACGACAACCTGGTCCTCGACCCCCGCGATCCGACGCGGGTGCTCGGCCTGCTGGACTGGGAGATGTCCACCGTGGGGGACCCGCTGATGGATCTGGGGACTGCGCTCGGTTACTGGGTAGAGGAGGGCGACCCCGAGCCCCTGCAGGCGTTCGCCTTCGGGCCGACCTTCCTGCCGGGCAGCCTGACCCGGGAGGAGGTGGTGGAGGAGTACGCGAGCGCCTCCGGCCGCGAGCTGCCGCCGATGCTGTTCTACGCCTGCTTCGCGCTGTTCAAGACGGCGGTGGTGGCCCAGCAGATCTACAAGCGATATGCCGAGGGCCTGACGAAGGACGAACGATTCGCTGCTCTCGGAATGGGCGTCCGCATCCTCGCCCGCGCCGCGGTCGACGCCGCAAGCCGGGGCCGGTTCTAGGAAAACGACCGATCGTGCTTTTTCGCTTGCATTAAAGAACGACCGGTCGTACTGTCCGGGCATGGCGAAGGGCCCGCAAACGCGCGACCGCATCCTCGACACCGCCTTCCGCCTCGCGGCGCGCGACGGTCTGGAAGGGCTGAGCCTCTCCGCGCTGGCCGCCGAGATCGGGCTCTCGAAGAGCGGCCTCTTCGCCCACTTCACCTCGAAGGAGGAGCTGCAGCTCGAGATGCTCCGCGTCGCCTCCGAGCGGTTCGTGGAAGAAGTCATGGCACCCGCATTCAAGCAGCCGCGCGGCTTGCCCCGGCTGCGCGCCTTCTTCGAGGGCTGGCGGCGCTGGGCGACCGATCCCTCCCTTCCCGGGGGCTGCATCTTCGTCGCGGCGGCGGCCGAGCTGGACGACCGCGACGGGCCCGTCCGCGCCTTCGTGGTTGCTCAGCAGCGGGAGCTGCTCCAGGCCATCGCCCGGACCGCGCGCATCTGCGTCGAGGAGGGTCATTTTCGCCGCGACCTCGACGTCGACCAGCTCGCCTTCGACGTTCTCGCCGTGTATCTCGCCTTCCACCACTCGCACCGGCTGCTGCGCGATCCCCGCGCCGAGCAGCGGCTGCGCTGCGCGTATACGCGCCTGGTGGAGGACGCCGCCGCCCGCCAGTGACCCGGAGGAACGTGATGACGCCAGCCAGCCTCGAACGCATCCAGAAAAGCACGACCGGTCGTTTGATATCCCGCGGGGTCCGCCTCCTGGACGCGGTCGTCCCCGAGACTGCCCAGCGCCTCGCCTTCGAGCTGTTCGGAACGCCCCAGCGCCGCCGGGAGAAGCCGTTCATCCTCGGCCATCGGTTTTCGGTCACCGGCGACG
>WNFS01001810.1_pt1 | contig 15994 bp, 15 predicted proteins | sample 5400141 | NCBI WGS metagenome assembly WNFS01 (sample SAMN13153358, study PRJNA577476) | soil metagenome | isolation source: 60 cm saprolite under Madrone tree | place: USA:California | collected 2016-06-14
CCTGCATCCAACGGCCCTTGACCTGAACGCGCTCGCCAATCGGATTTCTGCTACGCCAATACTGGGCCGCCATCGTTTCATTCACGACAGCCACCAGAGCGGCTTTCTCGTCGTCCGCGCGCGTGAATTCACGCCCGGAAACCAAGGGGATCCCCATCGTCGCGAAGTAGTCCGGGCCCACCTCGTTGTATTGCACGATGGGCTGCTCTTCGGGCGGAGGTTGATAGCCATCTACGGCAATCAGCGAGGAGGAAAAACTTCCATAGCTCAGCGGTGTCATTCGCCCAAATGCAGCCGACTCCACGCCGGGCAGCGCCTTCACGCGCTCCAGCAGATCGTCCTGGAAACTCTGCGCGCGCGGCGCATCGTATCCTGCCGACGCCAGAGGGACGACCGTCTCCAGCACTCCGTGCGTCGAAAAACCCGGGCTGGAAGTTCTTATTCTCTGCAGGCTCCGGAGCAAGAGCCCCGCTCCGACCAACAAAACGAAACTCAGCGACACCTGCATCACGACCAGGCCCGAGCGAACCCACGCTCTTCCACGGCTGCCAAGGACACCTGTCGACTCGGCTTTCAAGGCGCCGGCAAGATCGATGTTGCCGGTCTGCATCGCGGGAACCAGCCCGAGCAGAAGCGTCGCGATGAGGCAAACTCCTGCGCTCAGCGCCAGCACGCGCCAATCGATTTCCCCTGGTAGGTGCATCGCCACGCCACCCCGCGCGGGAAAGAGCAGAACGAGCCCGTGACGGCACCAGTGCGCAACTAGGAGTCCGCCGACACCGCCAAAGACCGAGAGGATCAGGCCTTCGGTAACGAGCTGCTTCACCAGACGGCTGCGACCCGCGCCGATAGCCATCCGAACCGTCATTTCATGGCGTCTCGCGAACGACCTGACCAGCAGCAGATTGCCGACGTTCGCGCACGCGATCAGCAGGACAAAAACGACCACCGCGAGCATGATTTCGAGCGTGGGGAGCAAGGTGCCCGCATTGTTGAAGGGCGTTTGCCAGAGCGGCCACAGCCTGACGCCGCGGCCGCGGTTGGTTGCCGGGTAGTCAGCTTCCAATCGCTTTGCCACGGCCGCGATTTCCTCCTGCGCCTGCACGCGAGTCACTCCGGGCTTAAGCCGCACGTAAGCTTCAATCCACCGCGCGCCGCGATCCTCCAGTTTGTATCCGCCGGATTCAAATGTTTCTTCCATCGAGGCTGGGACCCAGAACTGCATCGCCCAGCCCACGAAGGTCCCATAAAACCCTTCCGGTGTGACACCCACAATCGTGTGCAGCACGCCATTGAGCCGCTGCGTTTTCCCGATGATTTGCGGATCACCCTTGAATCGTCCTTGCCATAGCTGGTAGCTGATCACGGTCACGGGATGGGCGTTCCGTCCCGTGTCTTCGCCCGGCTCGAATCCGCGCCCAAGAATGGGATGGACTCCGATCGCATCAAAATAATTCGCCGATACGATGCTTCCAGTGGTGACCTCGGCGCGGTCGCCAATGCTGAGCGTCGTCCCCATAATTTTCGTTACAAAAAATGCGTCAAACAGCGTGCAACTCCTCTGCAAGTCGATGAGATCTGGCCAGGAAATACCAGTATTGTCGGACTCGCCGCGCGCCGTCCCGGTAAGGGCGAGAAGCCTTTCCTGGTGAGCTACCAGGGGATAGGGACGGAACAGGATTCCTTCGATCCAACTGAACACCGCGGCATTGGCTCCGATTCCTAACGTGAGGCAAAGGATCGCCAGGATCGAAAAGCCCGGACTGCGCCGGAGCATCCGGAAGCCGAAGCGGACGTCTTGCCACAGATCCCCAAGCCAGCGCGAGCCCCACGTGTCGCGCGTCACTTCCTCGGCCAGGCCGACGTTCCCGAATTCACGACGAGCGGCGAATCGGGCTTCTCTTTGGGTTTGGCCGGACTCCATTCCCTCGCGCTCGGCCAGCATCAGGTGAGCCTGAATTTCTTCGTGGAGCTCTTCATTGCGCCGCTTTCGCCACCACATTGGGAATTTCACGTTTCGCCCGCTTTCTTCGCCGGATTCATGATCCCGGCAATCGCGGTTGTGAGTCTTTGCCAGCGAGAGCGTTCGGAAACCAATTGCTTTCGTCCGGTTTTCGTCAAGCGATAGACGCGCAAGCGGGGACCAAGCTCCGAAGTCTTCCATTCCGCTGCGATCCATCCCTTGCGTTCCAGCCGGTGGAGGGCTGGATAAAGAGAGCCCGTGTCCACTTTCAGGATTTCACCTGAGTTTGTGCGGATAGCCTTGCTCAGGGCGTAGCCGTGGCGCGGTGCCCACTGAAGTGTCTGGAGGATAAGCATATCCAGCGTTCCCTGCAGGATCTCCGTGCGATTTCGATAGCGGTCTCTTGGCGCGATCATGGAGTCGGTAAGTAGGTTCCTGCTTAGCTGTAAGTAGGACGCCTACATACTATCAAAGGTTAGCAGAAGTTTGCTTCTTTATGGTTACCTGACTGTTTTGGGAACGCGGAAGGATGGAGAGGCCTGGGAAAGCAAAAAAGAAGGCGGGCAGGATTTCCTGCCCGCCTTCGGTTACGCCCGGGTTACTGCCGCCGAGCTTCTCTATTTTTCTTCGCGTGTTACTTGGAAATTCGCCGCTACCTTCCAGAAGTTGACGCTGACGGCGATTGCGGCTGTGCATTGGCCTTGGGGATGCTGACATAGCCGCTAATCTGATCCTTGCCAACTTTGTTGATGACGAGCTCCTCCGGCAAACGCGTCCCGGAAGTGTAGAAGAAGATGGGCTCATTGAGCGCACGGTTCTTCTTGTTGAAGAGCTTGTCTTCGACGGTCATGGCGACGCTGAACTGGTTCCTCTTCTGGTTTACGCCCTTCAGCTCGACGGTGACGTTGCCCACCTTCTGCGGCTTGTTCTTGCCGGCGATGGTGAACTCGACATACTCGCGCTCACCGAGGCGGCGGAGTTGGTCGATTTCGTCATGGTTGCGAGCAATGAGCGTGCCCATTTCGCTCTTGGCCATCTTCAGGTCTTCCTTGGTGGAATTGAGGTCGGTGCTAACCGCAGTGACCCTGGTGTCGACATTCTTGACGTCTTCCGTGCCGGCCTTGGTGGCTAGCTCCGTGTGAACGGAGGTATCCAGAGCGGTTATCTTCTGGGTGGCCGCATCGTTGAGCTTGGCGGCCTCTTGACGAGCGGCCTTGAGCTGGCCCTGGGTAATGCGGAGTTTCTTGGTGACGACGGTCAAATCGCCCCGCAGGTCTGTGTTGGTCTTCTCATCCTGCGCGATGCGATCTTTCAGCGAAGACATGTCCTGCTGGACGGACTGCTCTGCGGTCTTCAGTTGGGCAGTGAGTGTCTGCTGGTTGCTATCGAGCTTGGACGAGGCATTCCAGCCGAATCCAAGACCCCCGAGAGCGACCAAGCCTACAATAACGATCGCAGGAAGCTGCCAAGATGGCCCACTGCTACTTTCGATTGTGTGATCCTCTGACATTTTTGAACCTTTCTCCTCACCCTGAGTGGGGCAGACATTCGAGTGCCGGGAACGCGATGTAAAGATTGCATGCATGTTACCAAAGAAGGGTGCGTTGCCCTAGCTATATGACGAACAAAATAAATGGGATAAAAATGCGCTCGGAGAGGGAGGGGGTACTAGTCCTGGCAAAGTTTACCAACAGGATGCGCTTTCGATGAAATTTGTGCGCCGAGGATCCTAATTTGCGTGGATGCCAAGCGCGACGAGATCGTTCTTGAGCTGTGCCACGGAGCGAAACGTGATGCCGGCCATGCCCAAGCGCTGGGCGGCTTCCACATAAGAGGGGATGTCATCAATATAGACGGCTTCTTCAGCGCGGGCCTTCAAGGCGCGGAGAACCTCGCGGTAGATGAGTGGGTTGGGCTTGCTCGCGCCGACCACGCAGGAGTAGATGCGAGCCGACTTGGGGAAATGACTTAGAAACCCGTAAGTCGATTCCAGATGAGCGACGTGGATGGGGTCGGTATTGGAAAGCAGCGCCAGACGATAGCGCTTGGCCAGTCTTTCCAAGAAGTCGCTTTCGAAGATGGGGACGGGATCGATGGCGCGATTCCACGCGTCGGTGAATTGCTCGAAGGTGAGGGAGCCGCCGAGACGTTTCGCAAGGTGGAGGTGCCAATCGCGCGGCGAGATTCGGCCCTCCTGCCAATCCGGCCAGCGAGGATCGTGTGTGATGGCGGACCAGAGGTCGCCGGGAGAAAGGGCGACGCCCTGGGACAGTCCGGCCACGGCGCGGGAGACGTCCAGGCGCACGAGAACGCGGCCGATGTCGAAAATGATGGCGCGGAACTTGGCGAACGGCACGGACTATTTGCCCTCGATCTCCGGAATGGAAACCTGGCTCGGAGTGCCGCCGGGTTGGGGGCGGCGCTTGGCGCGCAGGATGCTGATGATCGCAGGAAGGATCGAGAGCACGACGACGACTGCGATGACGTAATGAATCCGCTGGCTGATATTGGGAATAGAACGGCCGAGGAAAAAGCCGCCGAGGACCATGCTGCCCACCCAGAAAATTCCGCCGAAGATGTCGTAAGCAAGATAGCGGAAATAAGGCATGCCTGCGGCGCCGGCTACGGGCGGGCAAAAAGTTCGAATGATGGGGACAAAACGCGCGAGAATGACCGTCTTGCCGCCGTACTTTTCATAGAAGTCGTGGGCGCGTTGAAGATGACTGCGCCGAAAGAAAAAAGAGTCCCGGCGGCGATATAAAGCCGCCCCCGCAGCGCGGCCGACCCAGTAGCCGATCTGGTCGCCTACGATGGCGCAGAGCATCACCGGAAGAAGAATCCACCGCAGGGGAATTGTTCCGGCGGCGGAGAAGATGCCGGCGGTAACCAGCAGAGAATCGCCGGGAAGAAAGAAGCCGACGAAGAAACCGGTTTCAATGAAGACGATGATGCAAACGAGAAGCGGGCCGCCCCAGCGGATCAGTCCTTCGACATCGTAGAGCGTTTGGAAAAGATGACGGATGGATTCGAACACGCTGCGCTAGTCCTCTGGGATACGCGAACCGGCACGAGGGCGCGGACACGCATTGTTGTCAAAGCACTCCACCCAATACGGTAGCAGAAAACGAGAGGATTCTCTCCGCATTCGTGCCAGAGCAGCACGTAAGCCGCGACGGCGGCGAGACACAAGCCCAGTCGGATCATCGGAGCACCTCCGCGAGTTGTAAATGGCGCTGAGTCCCAGCTTCGAGGCTGGCTTTCAAATCCAGCGCGGGAGCAGCGGTCCACTCGAGCAATTTCTGGATGCGAGGGATGGCATTTCGGGCTGCCGCAGCGCCTGCCTCGATGGCTTCACCGGCCCGATCGAAATCGTCCCAGGCCAGGGATTGCACGTCGGGGCGGAGAACGAGATCCGAATGGCGCTCCCAGACTTCGAGCTGATGTTTCTGCGCGGCGCTGACGGCGCGGCTTACGACTTGGAAGATGTTCGAAGGAGCGCCGCGATGGCCGTCCTCAATGCCGACGGAAACGGCGAGCACGCAACCGGGGCCGAGTTGCCGCGCGGCGTGCGCCGGAACGGGCGCAACTAGGCCACCATCGGCCAGACAGCGCGTGCCGATCTCGACCGGCTCGAAAAGGCCGGGGAAGGCGCAACTCGCGCGGATGGCGTCAACCAGATTGCCCTGAGTAAAGACCACCGGTTCTCCGGTGGCAAGGTCCGTGGCCACGACGGCCATAGGAATGTGCAGTTCTTCGAAGCGGCGAGACTCGAAGACGCGCTCGATGAGGTCACCGAGACGGTGATTGCTGGCGAGGCCCAGGCGGGAGACGCGCCAGCGGGCGATATCGCGGAAGCGCAGCGTGCGGCAAGTTGCGATGATGCGCGCCAGGGGTGCGCCGCTGGCGTACGCCGCTCCAAGAATGCTGCCGACGCTCGTGCCGGCGATGGCGGCGATAGGAATTTGGTTTTGCTCGAGGACTTGCAAGACGCCGAGGTGAGCGAATCCGCGGGCGAAGCCGCCGCCGAGGGCGAGATTGATGCCTGTCCGCAAGGCCGGGGCGCCTGACCGTGCGCGCAGTGTGATTTGTTCAAGCGGCGACATGCAGGCATAGTGCCCGACTTGTTCCTTTTCACCTATGGACCGCGCGTCCTGAAAAAACAGTACGGATGTACTGCGATGGAAACCCGTATGAATTCTTGTTTAATCCACCGATGGTACGTTCTTACTACAGTTCTGCCCTCTGTGTACCATTGGCGGCCGCGGTACCGTGCGCGATCCTCTGTGACGGCGAAAGGAAAGTCCCAGCGGAGGTGGCATGGACAGCGCTTACGCAACATGGATTGGTCAGCCGGTAGTCCTCCGGTTGGCACTCGGCGATATCAGAGTGCCGTTGCGCGGAAAGCTGCTGAAGGACGGCGGAGAGACCGTGCGTATGCGCATCGGCGATGGCTGGGATGTGGACATTTATAAGGCCATGATCCTGGCGATCGAAGAAGATTCCATGGTTGTGATGCCGTCGTTGCCCGCGTGAGGTGAACAGCCGTGAATGGACAGATGCCGAAATATGTGACCCAAGGACGAGCGGCCATGCTGCTCGGAATTCCGGAAGAAGAGCTCTCCCGGATTTCGCATGAATCGGGATTCGGGCACCGAGAGCGCGCGGGAAATATGGAAGAGATATTTTTTACGTACGAAGAATTGCGCAAAATTTGCCAGCTCGCGGTGTACCAGGTGCACTAGAAGAGCGCATCGAGTTTCCTCCGGCCCCCCTCAGCAGTTACCCCAGGCCTCGGATCGCCTACCCCCGGCGATCCGGGGCCTTTAATTTCCGGCGATCCAATCTATTCAGATTTCCTTTGACAGCGTCGCGCTGCGCAAAGAGACTTAGCCGTTCGATTTTGCGGAGGGCGGGATGCGGGGAACTCATTTGGAAAGAAGAGTCCAGTTTGTGCTAGCCAATGGGGTTGCCGTCTTGAAAGAAGGACGACTCGCTGGCGGAGCATTTCCCGGACGAACCGCGCGCGCGCCCATTACCCAATGAAAATGGATGCAGCCGCCCCCAAGGCCACACAAGAAGTAGGTGCTTCCGGAAGGCACCATGCGGTGCTCGCCGGATTCCTCGGCTGGACGCTCGATGCATTCGATTTTTTCGTAGTCATATTCCTGATCGACACTCTCGCACACCAATTCGGTGTTTCCAAAAAAGACATTGTGCGCACGCTGACGGCCACGCTGGCGATGCGTCCGGTCGGCGCACTTTTGTTCGGCCTGCTGGCGGACCGCTACGGCAGACGCGTTCCGCTGATGGCCAACGTCGTTTATTTCTCGCTCATCGAACTGCTCTGCGGTTTTTCACCGAATTACACGTTCTTCCTCGTGATGCGAGCGTTGTTTGGGATTGGCATGGGCGGCGAGTGGGGTGTAGGCGCGTCGCTGGCCATGGAAGCCGCTCCGCTGCGTTGGCGCGGCATTTTGAGTGGCGCTCTCCAGTGCGGTTACGTGATCGGCCAGCTTCTTGCTGCTGTTGCCGCGAGATTCCTGCTTCCCGCGTGGGGCTGGCGCCCGATGTTCTGGGTGGGCGCTTTGCCGGCGTTACTTGCGCTGTACATTCGAACGAAAGTGCCGGAGTCCGAAGCCTGGAAGCAGCATCGCGCGGCCAGCACGGGGGACGTATTGCGAATCGTCGCTCGCGAATGGCGGCGCTTTGCCTACCTGGTTGTGTTGATGACGTTCATGGTTTTTCTTTCGCATGGGACGCAGGACCTTTACCCCGATTTTCTACAGGAGGTCCACGGCTTAACCGCAGCCGCGCGGGCCAACATGGCGGTGATCTATAACATCGGGGCAGTGGTTGGCGCGCTCGTTTTCGGCCATTTCTCGCAAGTTGCCGGACGGCGAAAGAGCATGATTGTGGCGATGGGATTATCGCTGGCAATGATTCCGTACTGGGCTTTTGGCGGAAAACTCGCCGCGTTGACGGTGGCCGCTTTCTTGATGCAGGCCGGCGTGCAAGGCGCCTGGGGAGTGATTCCAGTGCATCTGAACGAGCTGGCTGCCGATGCGGCGCGCGGGCTGATGCCCGGGCTCGCCTACCAACTGGGGATTCTCTTCGGTGCGCCAACCAATTCGATTGTGTACGCACTGCGGGATCACATCGGCTATCCGTGGGCGATTGCCGGATTGGAGATTGTGACGATCCTTACGCTTGCGGTGTTGCTCTGGGGCGGAGCGGAAGCGCACGGGCGCAGCTTTGTGCGCGGCGCTGCCGAAAGCGGCGCGCCACCCACTGGTAAAACAATGTGCTAATATTTAGAAACTGCGCGCCCGTAGCTCAGTTGGATAGAGCGTCTGGCTACGAACCAGAAGGTCGGGAGTTCGAGTCCCCCCGGGCGCGCCACGTTTCCCAATAAAAATGCAGGTTTTTGGAAAGAGCGCAGCAGTGGCGCGCGGGTTGGTTTACCTCTCGGCGGGCCTTCATTTCGGTCAGCTATTGCCTGCCAGCTTTTGCATAACGAACTGACACAAAAACTGTACACAGTTCGCGCGTTCCGGCGGTAATCCCGCTGTCGCGACGGTCAAGCCAAAAACCTACGACCACACCGGGCAAATCATCCAAGAATTTTCGCTTTCGATTTTTATCTTCACGGCGAAAGCGTATCGTGCAACGTGGACTCCGCGAGTGTCTACTGCACCGAACGGCCGGGAATCTACGCGCTCAACGGGGTTTGGAGATGGCCGCGAGTTCGACGAGATCCGTGATGGAAGTCACGAACTGTTCTCCCCAGCCAAGATCAAGATGGAGGGCGACGGCGTAAGCGTCTTCCGGTCTGAGTTGAGCTGGAACGTGGTCGGAAACATGTAAGCGGCTGATAACGTCGGCATCCACTTCGGAGAGAAACTTACGATAGTCCGAGATTTGGGCGAGAACTTCCCTGCCGGCGGGAGTGAGTCCTTGCAGGGAATGAAAGAAAAACCCGTTGATCACGAGAAAGCCGAGGATGATAAGGGCGGCAGTGGTTGAGGATAGCAGGCCGAACAGAGCAATCCCTCCCAAGGATACACACAGGTAGGTCAAAGGTCTGGTGTCGGCGCCAGTCCAGGGCCGCTGAGGTGCGGTGCTGCCTGGGAGACGCGTAGCGATTTTCTCGACTGTGCCGCGCAGAGTGGCAACCGCTACAACGAAAGAGACGAAAGTGGCCACGGCGGTGGCCCCCACGAGATTGGCCCAGCCCCTGTCCAGCTTGTTCCAGAAATGTGCATTGGCAAAGACAAGAAGCACACCGAGGCCTGAGACAATCCACGCGGGAAAGGATAAGCCAGCATTCGAGGAGAAGTAGGTGGTGTCCTGGAGAGCCCATTGAAACGCCCTGACGGCTTCGATGAGTTGAGGACTGAGTTCATCGAAGTCGAAGCTGTCGTAACCGTGGAATAAGCGGTAGCTCAGAGCGTCCTCTTCGGGCTCGAGCGGCGTAGCGGACTCTGACTGGAGTTGGGTGACGGAGCATAGGTCGTAGCTCTGCTCGATTTTCAGGTAACCCTTAGCAGCCATGTTTACGAGAGCGGCTGCCAAGGCGCGCGAAAGGTCGCGTTCCTGAAGCCAGGCGGCAACCGCGGGAGAAGCGCCGGGAGGTGGCTGGTAACGCGGAACGGACACATGTTCTGGGCCCGGACGGCGCACGATGAGAACCACAAGCGCAAAATAGGCAGCGACGAAGACCAGAGCGAGAATGGCGGGGGTGTAGCCTTGCAGAACGTTGGGGAACTCAAGCATTCGGGGGCTCTGTTGGAAAACAAGAGAGCCGCGTCTCGTGCGCGGCTAGGAACCTGTAAGGACGCTGACTTCCCTCTGCAAGAGCACGGCGTAGCCTATTGCCATGACGTCGAAACTTTATTGAAATTCCTTGTTGATTTGAGAAACAGCAACAATTGTAACCTATCATGCCTCTGCGCAATACCTCTTGAGACGAATCGGTTGATCGCAGAATCCACAAGAGCGCAGCTCTGGCAGTGCTGGATCCCTCGACAGTGCTCGGCGTTGCGGCGTTTTTGCTGAGCCAGAGTTCCGGCAAATTGTACAAGGGTCATTGTGCCGACCTCGCCCAACGCCTGGGCCGGCAAAATAGCGGTGTGAGCAGTATGAGATCGATTTTTCCGTAGGGGCAGCGCGGCGGAGCTATGGGACACTCGCGGACGCAAGCCCTTTGCGCTTTAGTGGTTTCCAAACGTTGTCGCCGTGCAGGTACTGCCAGAGGCCCTGCAGCCGCCAGATCATGTGCAATTGACGGTAGGGAAAATGCTCCAGAAAGCAGTAACTCACGAGCCGCGCAACATCTTGCCAGTCGTTGTACCGTTTGTAGGTGATTTCCTCTTGCAAGACAGAACCGATGGAAATCACCGTCGCAAACGCATACCCGAAAATCAGGAACTGCAAGAAGAATACCCGGCTCAGCACGCCAAAGCAGGCCGCGAGAACGATGGTGGTGATCCCACCGATCTCGACTACGGGCGCTAGCAGCTCAAACAGCCACAAGTAAGGAAGCGCAAGAGAACCGATCCTACCGTAACGCCAGCGGAACAGCATGTCCCGGTTCGGCCAGAGCACGTCCAACAATCCCTTTTGCCAGCGCGCTCGCTGCCTGCCCAGCGATTTCAGGTCGGAAGGAACTTCCGTCCAGCACATCGGATCCGGAACAAAATGGATGTGATAGTCGGCACCTTTGTCCCGCAAATGCCGATGTAAGCGCGCCACCAGATCGAAATCTTCGCCAATCGCGCGCGGTCTATAGCCGCCCACGGCGCGCACAAGGTCCGTTCGAAATACGCCGAACGCCCCGGAAATAATCATCAGCATGTTTCCCTGACCCCACGCCTCTCTGCCAATCAAGAACGCGCGGAGATACTCAACCACCTGGATCGCTTCGATGCTCTTGCGCGGCAGACGCACACGCCGCAGGTGCCCTCCTGCGATTTCCGATCCGTTCAACACGCGGATGATTCCGCCCACCGCCACGACGCGCTTCGGGTCCGCCAGGACGGGCACCATGATTCGCAGCAGCGCATCGCGCTCGAGGATCGAGTCGGCGTCTACGACGCACACATAAGGCGAGGTCGCCGCATTTAGGCCCGCATTCACGGCATCTGCCTTGCTTCCCCCAGGCTCTTTGTCAACGACCACCAGTCTTGCGTCCACCCCGCTTCGGTACAATCCTCGTACCGGCGCGCTCTTCGCTTCGGGAACGTATACCGCCCGGACCGGCCGCAGGAGGAACTCCTCTCGCATCTCTTCAAGAGTCCGGTCTTCTGACCCATCGTTGACCACGACCACCTCGAGTTCCGGGTAATCGAGCTCCAGAAGGTTTCGCACGGCAACACGGATGGACCTTTCTTCGTTATGCGCAGGCGCAATGACCGTGACCGGCGGCGCCATTGGTGTTTCTTTAATCCACTTCAAGCGATTGCTTTGCAATCTCCTTTGATGGTCCGCACTCGTCTTGAGCGCCACAATCAACATCGTCAGGTAGGCCAGATTGCTGGCCAGGTAGTACCAGAACAGCGTGTGGTTCGCAATATCCAGGAATCGAATCATGTCAGTCCTGCTGCGTTCTTCGGCACGCTCTCTGCTATTGAGGGCTCTTCTTCAGGCAGTGTCCCCGCGTGCAGCGCATTCTGCAGGCGCTTCTTCTCTTCTTGGTTGATTCGCGTGCTGGCTTGAAGTTCAAACTCAAGGTTTTCCCGCAAGTCTGCATTCTCGAGCGCGGTCAAGTAGGCGTGCAGGCCGTAGCGATCTCGCGCCGCAACCACCCGTTCGAAGATCGGAACCATCTCCGTCTTGAGTCCCATGAGCGATTCCGCCGCGCGCAATCGCACTAGACGGTTCGAATCCGTCAGCCCCCGCAGCAGAGACGGAATCGCGCGGCGATCGGATCGCTGGCCCAAGCTTACGATCGCGCGCAGGCGCACGAACCAAATGGGGTCCCGCGCCAGTTCGTTAAGGACGTCGAGCGCCAGGCCCGAGTGCGATTGCGACATTGCCCGCGCCGCCGCGGCCCGCAATTCATCGAGGTCATCTCCCACGAATTGCAGCAGGTCCAAACCCATCGATGGAGTCGCCACCTCGCCGAGCGCCCGCCCAAGCACTTCGCGCAGTGGAGCTTGCGCATTTTGTACATACGGAAGCAGCAACTGTGGGCGCTCCGCACAGCACTGGATGAGTGCGCTTTGGAGCGGCAGCGCGGGCACGTTCAACCCCGCCTCACCGACCCATGCAAGAATCTCCTCCGCCGCTTGAGGACTGGCCATCCGCCCTAACCCTCGCAGTGCCGCCAATCGTGTTTCCTGATCGGGGTCGCGCAAGCCTTCACCCAACGCGGGAATTCCTTCTGGCGCGCGCGTACGTCCAAGGGCCACAAGCGCCTGCACCCGCCGCCAACCAGTGAGTTCTCGTGCCTCAAAGATGCGCTTTTCGATCAGCCCGCTTGCCCGCAGAAATTTCAACAAGCGCGCCGATTCTTCGGGCCCCGCCATTTCAAACGTGTCTAGCGCAATCGTCTCAACAATCCGCCGGTCGAAGGCTATCTTTCGCCACGCCTCGTGCGGAATCTCCCCGGAAATCAGCGCGTCCCATTTTTGGCGCAATTCGAAGACCCGCGCGTCACGCTTCGAGAAATACCGCTTCCGGTAGGTCCGCCGGAGCAAGATGAACGCCAGCAGCAGTCCGTCGACCACGACGGCGACGGCAATGGCCTTCAGCACAAAGGCCGCAGGGCCGAGCCTCCAGAGCTTTTCAAAAATGGATTCCATAGTTGAATCCGAAAGTTGTGTCCGTTCTGCTTTGGGTGCGCTTCTGATACGACGCGTAACCTTTCACGTCCTGCCGCGCGGTTATCTGGAACCGCAATCCACCTCCGTAGGTTTGCGAGGCAAAACGTCCGATCTGAGCTGTCTGCGCGAAGTCTTCCGTTCCGGCCGCATAGAACGCGCTTCCGGAGAGCCGCTTCGCGCCCCAATCTGCCAGTGGGAATTCCAGGCGCGTGATTCCCGAAGGGCGCCATTCGGCGCCTGTCCCCGAGAAGGCGCTACGCGCACCCGTCGCTCCCAGCGATAACGTCCACTCCCGAGGCAGATAGAAAATCGCGGTGCCGCTCAGAGTTAGAATCCGGGCCGACTGATACCAATACCAGTGCTGCCCGTACACGACTTCCATCCCGCGGATGAAATTCGTCTCTCCGCTCTTCCACCCATGGTCCAGATCAAAAAAGGCTTCGCTCTTGGGGATCACTGCGTTGTCATGTCCGATCGCGCCGCCCACGGTCATCGCTCCCCATTTGGGTTGGCGCCGGGTAACGCTTCCCGCAAATTTCCCTGCGCCGGCGCCGCCACGTTGGTAAAAACTCCCGGCAACGCTCGTAGCCCAATGCGGCGTCCATTGCGACGCGAGGCTCGTCCATTCGTCGTGATTCGCACCCGTAAAATTGAAAAGGTCGTTGTCCTGGCCGAACCGCAGTTCGTGTTTCGGTTCCGGGCGCAGGGAGATCAGCCCACCTCGCGCCTCCACGCTGGTAGGGTCCAGGTTCAGCGCTTTCTGAAATTCCAATCGCGCTTCGTTTCGCTCCCCCGCGGCGCGCAGCACCCGGGCACGGGCGGCATGCAAGTCGGCCCGCGTGGGATCGAGTTTCACGGCAGTGTCGAGCGCGCGGAGGGCCTCAACTGTTCTTCCCTCGCGCAAATACGCGTTTGCGAGTCCCATCCAGTTGTCCGGATCATTCCGCGAGACCTGCAAGATTTCCAGGTATTCCTTTTCTGCTTCCGCGATTTGTCCCGACCAAGCCAGAACGCGCGCGCGCCATGCCCGCACGTCCATATCTTGCGGCGCTCGAGCGAGCTCTTGGTCCACAATGCGCAAAGCTGACTCCCAATCCCGTGCCTCGGAGCACTTGCGAACTTGCGTTTGCCAGTCAGGTGTTTGGTCTTGTCCAAAGACAGGGGAAGCTATCAGTAGTGCTCCTAAGAGCAAGCTAGAAATCAACATCTCGCGCGAAGAGCGACACACACGGCTTGATGAGATTTCCTCGCGGTGACGTCGAATGTTAGACACACCAATATTTCCCCATCAACATGCTGCAAGAGGGACTCCATTGCCGGTGAAAAGGGAACCCGCTGTGTCCAACTAAGTGCCTTATAAACTGTAGCTTACGGGGTACTGATATATGCAAGGATAGAATGCTGCAGCGCCAGCGCTGCTAGCCTAAGGACTCGTATCAATCTGATACGGGGCGAGTCTCTTGTGAGACGTCGGGCATCAACTTCCGCTCAGGCAAGCGAGTTGCTAGCCAACTACGCGAGAGCTTCTAAGGCGAGACACCCACAGGAGCCAAAGCATCCTCGACAGTGATGAGACGCGCGCCGCCAGAGTGAAGATTTGCGAGGATCTGGCGTCCTTTCTCAGGGTCGATTGAGCGCACGGCGTCCGTGACGACGGCAACCCGGTGGCCGCGGCGGAGCAGTCCCTCGGCAGTTCGCTGGACGCAGTAATCCGTCGCCACGCCGAACACCACAAATTCGGGGTCGGGATCAAAGGCAGGTGAACCAGCGGCAGTAATCCGCTTCAGGAGCGCATCTGTATTTGGGTTGTCGAACACTTGGAGCGTGTTTTTCTGCAGAGTCACCTGACGATACGCAGTGATGTTTTCGGGCAGAGGAAATCCTATTTGGTTGGGTATTACCAGCCGGTCCGGAGCACATGCTTCGGCCACAAGATCCGCACCGGGCGTGCCCTGCAGGCAGTGCGGTGGCCATTCGCGAAGCTCGGGGTCGTCCGGGTTGTGTGCGTCCGCCGAAGAAATTAGAAACACGCGGCCTTGGCGGGCGGCTTCAACGAGGCGATTGATGTCCGGGATGATCTTCTCGGCGCCAGGAACGTAAAGTTTTCCGCCGGGCAGCATGAAGTCGCGCTGCGCATCCACTTCCCAGAAAATTGTGTTCCGCGAAATCAAGACCGCCACCAGCAACTCAGTCGGGCGCCATTTTAACCAAGGACTGTCGAATCTGCTCGCATAGCTCCTCGAGACGCGGGCTGTAGGAGACTGGGAACGGCGGGTCCGCTTTGCTGAGGGCCAGGATCGATCCGGGCAGATGCGCGCGGTCGGCCAGGAAGCGCTGTTGTGCTGCGCGGGCCATGGCAGCGGGATCTTGTGGACTCACTGTGAGGCGCTGGCCGCGGCGCATCACCGGAATAAGCAAAGGGTCGGCCGCCGGAAACATCTCGCCTTCAAGGCCGATGATATCTCCGGAAAATTTTCCATCTTCCCCGGTAAAACGGAAAACCTGTTTGCGGCCAGGGTAGGTCTTCTTGGCTTCGCTGAATTTGGCGGTGTGGCGGAGATGGCCGTCGAGATCCACTTCCACCAGCTTGTAAATGACCCCAATGGACGGAGCATCGGCGGAGGTGGAGAGCGCCGTGCCGACGCCGAAGGCATCGATGCGCGCTCCGTCGCGAAGCAGGGCCTCGATGCGATTTTCGTCCAGATCGCCGGAGGCGAAGATCTGCACGTCGTTCCATCCGACACTGTCGAGCCGTTGGCGGGCCCACAGGCTATCGGCAAGGACGTCGCCACTGTCGAGGCGTATGCCGCCGGGTTTGCGGCCGAGCGCAATAATCTTGTCGATGGCCGCGCGAACGTTGTAGGTGTCCACAAGAAGAGTGGACTGCTCCGGAAAAACATTGAGGAAATCACGGAAGGCTTCCGCTTCATCTTCGTGAGCCATGATCCAGGAGTGCGCCTGGGTGCCATAGACGGGAATGCCAAAGCGGTGGCCAGCGAAAGTGTTGGAAGTTCCCGCACAGCCACCGATGAAAGCGGCGCGCGCGGCGAGAACACTGGCTTCGATGCCATGGGCACGACGCGAGCCGAATTCCGCCACTTGGCGGCCCGCGGCAGCCGAGGTCACGCGCGCGGCTTTGCTGGCGATAAGCGTCTGGAAATGAAGTATGGAGAGCAGGCTGGTTTCGACGAGTTGGGCTTCAGCGATC
>WNFS01001814.1_pt1 | contig 15983 bp, 7 predicted proteins | sample 5400141 | NCBI WGS metagenome assembly WNFS01 (sample SAMN13153358, study PRJNA577476) | soil metagenome | isolation source: 60 cm saprolite under Madrone tree | place: USA:California | collected 2016-06-14
TGGTGGAGGCCGGCGACGTCATCCCGGCCGACGGCGAGGTCATCGAAGGGGTGGCCTCGGTCAACGAAAGCGCCATCACAGGCGAAAGCGCGCCCGTCATCCGGGAGAGCGGCGGCGACAGGAGCTCGGTCACGGGCGGCACCGAGGTGCTCTCCGACTGGCTCATTGTGGAAGTCACGGCCAACCCGGGCGAGGCGTTCCTCGACCGCATGATCGCCCTCGTCGAGGGCGCCAAGCGGCAAAAGACGCCGAATGAGATCGCGCTCGATATTCTGCTCGCCGGACTGACTATCGTCTTCCTCCTTGCCACGGCCACGCTGCTGCCGTACTCCCTCTACAGCGTCCAGGCCGCCGGGCAGGGTACCCCGATCACGGTCACCGTCCTCGTCGCACTCCTCGTATGCCTCATCCCGACGACCATCGGCGCGCTGCTCTCGGCCATCGGCATCGCCGGCATGGACCGGATGATCCAAAAGAACGTCATCGCCATGTCGGGCCGGGCCGTGGAGGCCGCGGGTGACGTGGACGTACTGCTGCTCGACAAGACGGGCACCATCACGCTCGGCAACCGCCAGGCGACCGCCTTCTTCCCCGCCGATGGCATCAGCGAGACGACCCTGGCCGACGCGGCCCAGCTCGCTTCGCTCGCGGACGAGACGCCGGAAGGGCGGAGCATCGTGGTGCTGGCCAAGGAGAAGTACAGCCTGCGGGAGCGCGACATCCAGGCCATGGGCGCCAAGTTCGTGGCGTTCAGTGCCCAGACACGCATGAGCGGGGTGGACCTCAACGGGCGTGAGATACGCAAGGGCGCCGCCGATGCCATCGAAGGTCACGTCAAGCGCCTCGGCGGGAGCGTCCCCGAGAGCCTCCGATCCGTCGTGGATACCATCGCCAAGTCCGGCGGCACCCCGCTCGTCGTCGCCGACGGAGTAAAGGTGCTGGGGGTGGTCCAGCTCAAGGACATCGTCAAGGGAGGGATCCGCGAGCGCTTTGCGCAGCTTCGCCGCATGGGCATCAAGACCATCATGATCACCGGCGATAACCCGCTCACCGCTGCCGCCATCAGCGCGGAGGCCGGGGTGGACGACTTCCTCGCTCAGGCCACGCCGGAGATGAAGCTCAAGCTGATTCGTGACCTCCAGGCCGAAGGTCGCCTGGTGGCGATGACCGGCGACGGCACCAATGATGCGCCCGCGCTCGCCCAGGCCGACGTGGCCGTGGCGATGAACACCGGGACCCAGGCCGCGAAGGAAGCCGGCAACATGGTCGACCTCGACTCGAACCCGACCAAGCTGCTCGAAGTGGTCGAGACGGGAAAGCAGATGCTCATGACTCGCGGCTCGCTGACCACCTTCAGCATCGCCAATGACGTCGCCAAGTACTTCGCCATCATCCCGGCGGCGTTCGCCAGCACCTACCCGGCGCTCGGCGTGCTCAACATCATGCACCTGGCCACGCCGGAGAGCGCCATCCTGTCGGCCGTCATCTTCAACGCGCTCATCATCATCGCCCTCATTCCCTTGGCCTTGAAGGGCGTGCGGTACCGGCCGCTCGGTGCGGAAGCGGTGCTGCGGCGAAATCTCTGGATCTACGGCGTCGGCGGGCTTCTCATTCCATTCCCGGGGATCAAGCTGGTGGACATGATCCTCGTGGCGCTTGGCCTGGTGTAGGGGAGGGACTGACATATGCTTGCGCAAGTCCGGCCGGCCGTCATGGTGCTCGCGCTGCTGACGCTGGTTACCGGCGTCGCTTATCCGCTCCTCGTGACGGGCATCGCCCAGGCGGTCTTCCCGTTCCAGGCGCAGGGCAGCCTGGTCGTCAAGGAAGGAAAAGTGGTCGGCTCGGCGCTCATCGGCCAGCCTTTCGACGACCCCAAGTACTTCTGGAGCCGTCCGTCGGCCACCAGCCCGTTCGCCGACAATGCCGGAGCCTCGTCCGGCTCCAACTTGAGCCCCACGAATCCCGATCTGATCAAGGCGGTCCAAGGTCGAGTGGACTCCCTGCGCGCCGCCGACCCCGGCAACACGGCGCCGGTGCCCGTGGACCTCGTGACGGCGTCGGGCAGCGGACTGGACCCGCATATCAGCCCCGCCGCGGCGCTCTACCAGATCGCGCGTGTGGCGCGGGTCCGCAAGCTCGATCCCGCAGTGGTGCGGCAGCTCGTCGAGCGGCACATCGAAGGACGCTCCCTCGGCTTCCTCGGGGAGCCGCGGGTCAACGTGCTCGCACTGAACCTCGCCCTGGACAAGCGTTAGCTTCCCGAGGACCAGAGTCGAGATCGTGGTTTCCGATGATGTGGTGGACGATGTGATCGCTGTCATCAGCAGGGCCGCCAAGACGGGGCACGATGGCGCCGGCTCGATCTTTGTCTCGTCGCTGGAGGACGCGGTCAGCATCCAGACCGGAAAACATGGCTAGAAGAGCCAAGGGCAACGTGGGTCGCAGACAAGGAGCGCATCACATGTGCCGTCTCATATCGAAGCTGGTAATCAGCATGCCGATCGTCGTTGCCCTGGCGAGCGGGGCATTGGCCCAGCAACCGGCCCCGCAGCCTACCGCGCCGCCGGCCCAGCAACCGAAAGACGCTCCCGCGAGTACCCCCGCCGAGCCGAGTAACTTTTTCGGACGGCTCTTCCGGGCGTACGTGGACGAGTTCAAGGAGGCCCCCGCCTCCAATGAGCCCGAGCCTCCGCGCCGGGCGCTGGCGTCCCCCTTGGATTCGCCGCCGTTCCCCAGCTCGGAATGGCAGGGGTTCCCGCTCATCGGAGTTCCCTACGGCACGAAGGAATACCCCCTGACGAAGGCGCTGTACGGCACGCCGGGCATTGGGGATTTTCTCAAGGAGAACCGCATCAAGATCTACGGCTGGATCAACGCGTCCGGCAACTTGAGCACGTCCGAGGACTCGAACATCCCGACGTCCTACTGGATCTTCCCCAACGAGGCGGTGCTGAACCAGGCCATCGTGCGGTTCGAGCGGGAGGTGGACTCGGTGCAGCAGGATCACATTGACTGGGGGTTCCGGTCCACCTGGCTGGGCGGCACCGACTATCGCTACATGACCGCCGGAGGCTGGTTCAGCTACCAGCTGTTGAAGGACAACAACAAGTATGGCTTCGATCCAACGGAACAATACGTCAACGTGTACATTCCGCGCGTGGCGCAAGGGCTGATCGTCACCGTCGGGCGTTGGATCGCGACGCCGGACATCGAAACTCAATTTGCGCCGGACAACTATCTTGGCACGCATTCGCTCTTGTTCACCTTCGACACCTACACTCAGACGGGCGTCATGGCCACCGTGATGCTCAACAAGCAGTGGACCATCCAGGGTGCGATCCACGCCGGCACGGACATGGCCCCTTGGTACAAGGGGGCGACGCCGACGGGCATGCTCGGGGTCCGCTGGGTGTCGCTCGACAGCAACGACTCGATCTATCTCGTCCTGAACGCCATCAACACGGCCAAGTTCCAGCGGTTCAAGGAGGACGGCCAACCCGCCGGGCACGACAACTTCAATTACCTGGTCGGCACCTGGCAGCACAAGTTCAATGCGAACCTCCACACGAAGATAGAAGGATACTTCATGTGGCAACGCGACGCTGTGCTCGGCGGTACGCCCAGCATCGGTCCGGTCCGGTCCTTCGGCGGAGGTGGCGGAATCGGCGCGGACATCCCGGGGTTGAGCAAGACCTACGGCCTCCTCAACTACACGATGTACGCGATCAATTTGCGGAACTATCTCACGGCGCGGAATGAGTGGTGGCGGGACGAGCAAGGCGAGCGGTCGGGTTTCAAAACCACCTACACCAGCCACACGATTGGCTGGACGCACCAGCTGAGCGACGTGTTCTCGATCCGCCCCGAAGTCGGGTACTACCACTCCTACGATGCGAAAGCTTTCGACCTCGGCCGACGAAACTACGATTGGATAGGCGGATTGGATGCGACCCTTCGCTTCTGAGTCGTCACGCTCCTCTGCCTGGCCTTCACACCGTCCGACAAGTTCTCGATCACCACGAGCTTCCATGTCGGGCCCGAGCAGCTCCGAAGTCAGATGCACGGGCAGGTCAACCAGCGCTGGGTCGTGGACGCGACGATTCTCTACACGGGCATCGACAAGGTCACGCTCGCCGCCAACTTCGACTTCGCGGGAGAGCAGAGCTCTCCTACGTCTTCTTCTAGGCCCGACGGGGTCCGCTTTCGATACACTGGGTTCGCGATGGCTGGAGGTGGATGCCCGTGACCGGACAACGACCCGACCCCGAGGTTCTCCTCGCCCGCGCGAAAGAAGAAGAGGCGCGGAAGTACCGCGGTCGCCTCAAGCTCTTCTTCGGCGCCGCCGCGGGCGTCGGCAAGACCTTCGCGATGCTCGAGGCCGCGCGCGAATTGAAGGCCGACGGCGTGGACGTGGTGGTCGGCGTCGTGGAGACCCACGGCCGGTTGGAGACGGAATCGCTACTCGACGGACTCGAGATCCTCCCGCCCCGTCAGGTCGCCTACCGTGGTACCACGCTCAAGGAGTTCGACCTCGACGCGGCTCTCGCCCGCCGCCCGACCGTCATCCTGGTGGACGAGCTCGCCCACAGTAATGCCGAGGGCTCGCGCCACGCCAAACGCTGGCAGGACGTCCTCGAGCTCGTCGACGCCGGCATCAATGTCTACACGGCGCTCAACGTCCAGCATCTCGAGAGCCTCAACGACCTCGTGGCCAAGATCACCGGCGTCATCGTGCGCGAGACGGTGCCGGACTCGGTGCTCGAGCGGGCCGACGAGATCGAGCTGGTGGATTTGCCCCCCGACGAGCTGATCCAGCGCCTCCAGGAGGGCAAGGTCTACCTCCCCCAGCAGGCCCAGGAGGCAATCCACAGTTTCTTCCGCAAGGGCAATCTGATCGCCCTCCGGGAGCTCGCCCTGCGCCGGACGGCCGATCGGGTGGATGCGCAGATGCAGGCCTACATGCGCGACCATGCCATCCCCAAGACCTGGCCGGTGGCCGAGCGCGTGCTCGTCTGCGTCAGTCCAAGTCCTCAGGCGGGCCAGCTGGTCCGCGCCGGCCGTCGCCTCGCCACGCGTCTCGGGGCGGAGTGGATTGTGGCCAACGTGGAGACGCCCGCGAGCGCGAAGCTGTCCCGGGACGACCGTGAACGAGTCGTGCAGACGCTGCGCCTCGCCGAGCAGCTGGGTGCGGAGAGCGCGACGCTCTCGGGTCCCACCATGAGCGAGGAGATCCTGGCCTACGCTCGGGCCCGGAACGTCAGCAAGATCGTCATCGGCAAGCCCGCCCGGTCCTTGTGGAAGCGGATCCTCCTCGGGTCCATCGTGGATGCCCTGGTCCGCGGCAGCGGCGACATCGACATCTATGTCGTCAGCGGCGACAAGGAAACGGCCGTCCCGAGACCCGTGCGGCAGCAGACCGACCAGACGGATTGGCCCGCCTACGCCGAAGCGATCGGGGTGGTCGCCCTCTGCACGGGCATCGCGTGGCTCATGTTCCCGCACTTCGGCCTCTCCAATCTCATCATGGTCTACCTGCTCGGTGTGGTGGCGGTCGCGGCGCGGAGCGGTCGTGCGCCGACGGTGCTCGCCTCGGTGTTGAGCGTCGCGACATTCGACTTCTTTTTCGTTCCGCCGTACTTCTCCTTCGCAGTTTCGGACACCCAGTACATGGTCACCTTCGCCGTCATGCTGGTGGTCGCCCTGGTCATCAGCGGTCTGACGGTTCGCATCAGGGCCCAGGCCGACTCCGCCCGGGATCGCGAGCGCCGGACGGCGGCGCTGTACGCCATGAGCCGTGAGCTCGCGAACACGCGCGGCGTCATGAGTCTCCTTGCCATCTCCATCCAGCACGTGGTGGAGGTGTTTCCGGCCGAGGTGGCGGTGCTCCTGCCGGACGCGACCGGGCGCCTGGAAGCGCAGTCCGTTCCCGCGGCGACCCTCCGCGTGGACACCACGGAGCAGGCAGTCGCCCAATGGGTGTTCGAGCACAAGGAACTGGCCGGCCTGGGTACCTCGACACTGCCGGGAGCGGCGGCCCTCTATGTCCCGCTCATCGGCTCGCGTGGGGCAGTCGGGGTTCTCGGGGTCAAGCCGACGGAGGCGCATGCCTTCGACAGCCCGGAGCAGCTTCATTTGCTCGAAACCTTCGCGAACCAGACGGCGCTCGCGATCGAACGGGCCGCCCTCGCCGAGGAAGCCCAGGCAGCGCAGCTCCGGGTGCAGGGGGAGCGGCTCAGAAGCTCTCTGCTGAGCTCCGTGTCCCACGATCTCAGGACGCCGCTCGCCGTCATTACCGGCTCGGCGAGTACCCTCCTCGAGAGCGGGGCTGCGCTCGAAGCGACCGTCCGGCAGGACCTGCTTCAGACCATCCGCGAGGAAGCCGAGCGGTTGAACCGCCTCGTCCAGAACCTCCTCGAGATGACCCGGCTCGAAGCCGGCGTGGAGGTGCGGAAGGAATGGCATTCCCTCGAGGAAGCGCTGGGCGCCGCCCTCTCCCGCCTCGAAATGGCGCTGCGCGACCGGCCTGTGCACACGGATATGGCCAAGGATCTGCCCCTCGTCCCGATGGACGATGTGCTGGTGGAGCAGGTCTTGATCAATCTCCTCGAGAACGCGGCCAAATATACGCCCGCCGGCACCGCGATCGACGTCCGGGCCTGGGCGGAAGACAATCAAGTGATGGTCGAGGTGGCCGACCGCGGCCCTGGGCTCGCCGTCGGCGACGAGAGCCGTATCTTCGAGAAATTCTACCGGAGCGCAGCGCGCGACGCTCGAGGCGCCGGGCTAGGTCTGGCGATCTGCCGCGCCATTCTCGAGGCCCATGGCGGCCGCATCTGGGCGCAGAATCGACCGGACGGGGGCGCCATCTTTCGCTTCTCACTGCCGGTGGACGGCACGCCGCCGCACATCGAGCCGCGCATGGCTGAACTCGAGGACCCGAAGGCGGCCGAGGTCAGGGGGTCGTCGGCGAGAGATTCGCTGGCGCCTAGTCCGGTCAAGCCCGCCCAGTAGGTCCGAACCGAGGGCCGTGGTAGCCTCACGGAGTCTGTATGGCGCATATCCGCTTGCCGGTTTGCTCCTCGCGGGGTTCGTCGCCCTGGTCGCCCTCGCGAGGCCGCGCTTGCCCTCGTTGACCCCGACCGCCGCATCTCCGAGAAGTCCGCTAGAGCCTGCTCCCACATCGCCCAGCTCCAGCGTAAGCTCGAGTCCGCGCCGGCGCGGCCTTGCTATCTTTTCACCGGGCCGGCGTCGGCTAGCGGCTCGCCGCCGGATGGGTTCCCGGCACGTCTCTCCGGGAGGACCATGGACGCAAGCCTGCTGAAGCGGTTGATCGTCGGCAAGCCGATGCCTCTGGCGCAGGCGCGCCACGAGCGCCTGTCCAAGACCGTGGCCCTCGCCGTGTTCTCCTCGGACGCGCTGTCTTCGGTGGCCTATGCGACAGAGGAAATCCTGCTCGTACTGGTGCTGGCGGGCGCGGCCGCCGCGCACCTGCTCGTGCCGATCTCCGTGGCCATCGCGGCGCTGCTCGTGGTGGTGGTCGTGTCCTACCAGCAGACGGTCCACGCCTATCCGTCCGGTGGCGGGTCGTATATCGTGGCGAGGGCCAATCTTGGCCCCACGCCCGGTCTGATCGCCGCCGCCGCTCTTCTCATCGACTACGTGCTGACCGTATCGGTCAGCGTCGCCGCGGGTGTGGCCGCCCTCACCTCGGCGCTGCCGAGCCTGCACGCCCACCGGGTGGCGCTGGGGGTGAGCTTCATCGCGCTCATCGCCTTTGCCAATCTGCGCGGCGTGCGGGAATCCGGCCGCGTGTTTGCGGTGCCGACCTATCTCTTCGTGGGAACTTTCGGCGTCATGGTGGCCACCGGGCTCTGGCGCTGGCTCGGGGGCGACCTCGTCCACCTGTCGCCCCGGCCGGCAGAAGGAGCGGTACCGCTGACCTGGTTCCTCGTCTTGCGCGCTTTCTCCTCCGGCTGTACGGCCCTCACCGGGGTCGAGGCGATCTCGAACGGCGTTCCCGCCTTCAAGCCCGGGGAGGCGAAGAACGCCTCGATCACCATGGGCTGGATGGCGGGCATTCTCGGCACCCTCTTCCTCGGCATCACCGTGCTCGCGTGGGGGCTCCACGTGACACCCGCCGAGGACGAAACGGTGGTCTCGCAGATCGCGCGAACGCTCTTTGGCACGGGATTGTTCTACTACCTCGTCCAGGCCTCGACCATGCTCATCCTCGTATTAGCCGCCAACACCTCGTTCGCGGACTTCCCGCGACTGGCCAGCCTGCTCTCTCGTGACCGGTATGCGCCTCGCCAGCTCACGACCCAGGGCGACCGGCTCGTGTTCTCGAACGGCATCCTCGTCCTCGGCGGCCTCGCCGCGCTCCTCATCGTGCTCTTCAGTGGCGACACCCACGCCCTCATCCCGCTCTACGCCGTCGGTGTCTTCATTTCGTTCACGCTGTCCCAGGCCGGCATGGTGCGGCACTGGCTCGTGGATCACGGTCCCGGCTGGCGGCGGCGGCTCGCCATCAATGGCACAGGCGCCGTGGTGACGGCGGTGGTGACGGTGGTCATCGCCGCGACCAAGTTCACCCACGGCGCCTGGATCGTCGTGCTTCTGATTCCGCTCATGGTCATGGGGTTCCGGGTGATCAACCGCCACTACGAAGCGCTCGCCGACGAGCTCTCGCTCGAGCACCTGGTGGAAGAGCCACCGGTCACCAACACCGTGCTCGTGCTGGCCGGCGACATCCACATGGGGGTGGTGCGGGCTCTCCGCTACGCGCAATCCCTGTCTCCGAACCCCAAAGGGGTCTATGTCGAGATCGATCCGAGCCGGACGCTGAGGCTCGAAGAGCGATGGGCCAAGGGCGGGTGCGGGGTGCCGCTGGTGGTCCTGTCATCACCGTATCGCTCGGTGCTCGGGCCGCTCTTCGGGTACATCGAGCGCATCAAGAACCAGGCGCCCCACGGGGTGGTCACCATCGTGATCCCCGAATTCGTGCCTCGCCACTGGTGGCAGCACGTGCTCCACAACCAGACCGCGCTCCTCGTCAAGGGGGCGATGCTCTTCCGGCAAGGCATCGTGGTCGTGGATGTGCCATTCCACCTCAGGTCTTGACGCGCGGGCCCCTCCATTTAGGTTCGAATGCAGGGCCGTGGTAGCCTGACAGTATCCGTATGGCGCATGTCCGCGTGCTTGCCGGTTTGCTCCTCGCGGGACTCGTGGCCGTCGTCGCCCCCGCGGGGCCCGCGCTTGCCCTCGATGAGCCCGACCGCCTCTTCCTCGTCGGCGAAAAGGCGTTCGACGATCACCTCTATCCGCTCTCCCGCCGCATGCTCGAGCGCTTCGTGGAAAAATTTCCGACCGACAAGCGGGCAGGGGACGCCGCGCTGATCCTCGGCAAGGTCCGCTTCGCCCAGGGGGCGCCGGATGCCGCCCTCGAGGCATTCAAGAAGACCCTGGCCATGACGCCGGTTCCCGGCAAGCCCGAGGAGGCGCGCTTCTGGGAGGCGGAGGCGCTCTACCGGATGAAGCGCTTCTCCGACGCGCGCATGGCCTATGCCCGGGTCGCCGCAGCCGAGCCGCCCTCGCCGCTCTTGCCGGAGGCTCTCTACGGTCTCGGCTGGACCGATCTCGAGCTCAAGAAGCGCGACGCGGCGGTGAGCGACTTCAGGCGCCTCGTCAAGGAGTTTCCCGATCACGAGTCCGTGCCTTCGGCCTCCATCCAGATCGCGCGGGCCCTCATCGAGACCAAGCATCCCGACGAGGCGGTGACGCTCCTCGAAGCCTTTCCGACCAAGTACCCCGACCACCGGCTCGTGCCGGATTCGCGCTACTACCTGGCGCGGGCAAAGATCGCCGCGGGCAATACGGAAGAGGGTGTGGCCCAGCTCCGCGCGTTCGCGCGAACCTATCCGAACCACGAGCTGGCATCCTCCGCGCGCCGCGCCGCCCTCGACAGCCAGCTCAAGTCGGGCAAGAAGAAGGACATCGGCGATGAGTACGCGACGCTGATGGCCCAGAAGCCGCCAACCCCGGAGGCCCTCTATGACGCGGGCGCCCTCGCGGCCGGGCTCGATCGTCCGAAAGACGTGGAGGCGGCGTGGGGGCGGCTCCGGAAGGAATTCCCGGATCACGCGCTCGCGGGCCGCGCCTCGCTGGAGCAGGCGCAGGCGGTATTCGCCAAGAACAACTTCAAGGACGCCGCGGCTCTCGGGCGGGTGGCGGCCAAGAGCACCGAGGGTGCCGTGCGGGGAGAGGGCCTCCTGATCGTCGGCGAGAGTGAGATAAAGCTCCGCCGCCCCGCGCCGGCGTTGACCGCCTTCCAGGCCGCCGCGGATACGCCGGGTCTCGAGCCCGCGCTGCGGTATCGCGCGCTGGCGGGCACGGGGCTCGCGTACGAGGAGCAGAAGCAGTGGACGCAGGCCGCCAAATACTACGACGAGGTTGCCGCGGGCAGCCCGGACAAGACGCTGGCGGGCTGGGCCAAGACGCGCCGCACCGCCATCGCCCCCAACCTCAAGCCCACGGGTAAGAAGCCATGAAGCAGGCTCTCGGAGCTCTCGCGCTGATCTTGATGATGCAGTCCGGGAACGCCGCGGCCGCGCCACCGCCCTTCAAGATGGGCCCGCCCGACATGGTGGGTGTGATCCCGCTCGTGTCCCCGGCCCTCGACAAGCCCGCGCTCTCGGCGTCGCCGGCGAGCTATCCGCCGTCTCCGCAGCCCGTGCCCGAATTGCCGCGGGCGCGCGTCGAGTCGGACCTCGCCCTCCAGCCGGTCGCGCCCGCTCCCCCCCCGCGCTTTCTTGCCTGCAATCCGCTCGGGAGCGTGATCGGCGTGGTGTCCGAGCTCGTCGAGTGCGGGCGCGCCAAGTTCCAGCGCGGCGAGTACGAGGACGCACGCGAGGCGCTGGAGAGCGCGGTCAAGCGGGGCAGCGAAGCGTCCGTGCTCCGCGAGGCGCGCTACTGGCTGGGCGAGACGCTGATCCGGCTTCGCCGCCCGGAGCCGGCGACTGAGCTCATGCTCCAGATCGTGAAGACCGACCCGCGCTCCGACGTGGGCCCCTACGCCGCGCTCAAATACGGCTGGCTCTCGCTACTCGCCAACGAGCCGACGCGTGCGCTGGAAACGCTCGACACCTTGGTCAAGAGCGGCCTGCCCCCCGAGTTGGTGCCGTGGGTGCAGCTCGGCAGAGGCGTGGCGCTCTACCGTCTCGGACGATATGCGGAGGCGCGGGACGTTCTCGTTCGTCTGCGGGGCCAGACGCTGCCTGTTCCCGTCGCCGCCGAGACGACCTTCTGGCTCGGCGATACGCTGGGACAGCTCGGCGAATACAAGGACGCCGTGGCCCGGCTCAAGAGCTTCACCGACGGCGGCCTGCGCCCCATGATCGACACGGCGCTCCTTCGCCAGGCGTGGTGGAGCCGGGCGGCGGGGGAGCCCCTCGCCGCCGTGCAGACCTATCGCGGGCTCCTTTCCGCCTATCCGAAGACTCCCGAGATCCTCTGGGTCCGCGCCGGCCTCGTTCTGGCTCTGCTCGATCTCGGTGACTCCGCGGGCGCCCTCGCCGAGGCCCGGACACTGGACGCCGCCGACAAGGCCGGCACGCTCGGCCTACCCGCCATCCTGGCCGTGGATCGCTGGCTGACGGAGAAGCACCGCGCCGATGAAGCGCGTGCTTTGGAGCAGGAGATTCTCGGCCGCAACCTCGAGCCGGCCGCGCGGTCCTACGTGCTCCTGCTGGGCGGCGAGGTGGAGCGGGACGCCGGGCAGCTGTCCGAGGCGCGGAGCCGCTTCGAGCTGGTGGCCGCACGCCCGGGGACGCCGGCGCTCGGCTGGTATGCCGGACTGCGCCTGGCCCAGATGGACCTCGAGGGTCGCGAGACCAATCAGGCGCGCACTCGCATCGAAGCCCTGCTCAAGGAGCCGCTGACTCCCGCCGTGCGCGGTGCCGCGCTCGAGATGGGCGGCGAGGCCGCCTACGCCGCCCGTGCCTGGGACGATGCGGCGGCGCGCTACAGCCGCTTCCTCTCGGAGTTTCCCACGTCACCTGAGGCGCCCTCCGTTCAGCTTGCCTTGGGCTGGGCGGAGTTCCGCCGAGGCCGGATGGACGCCGCGCGAGAGACCTGGACACGCTTCGCCACGACCAACCGCACGGATCCGCGCGCGCCCGCCGCCCTCCTCCTGGCCGCGGACATCTCGGAGCGCGTGGGCGACACCGCGGGCGCCCAGGCGCAGTACGATGGGCTCGTCTCGCGCTATCCGCAGAGCGAGTATGCGGACCTCGCGCGGCTCAACCGGGCTATCCTCGCCATCCGAGCCGGGCGCGGCGCGAGCGTGCTCAATGAGCTGACGGAGCTGATTCGGAGCGCTCCCCTGTCTCCCTACATCGGCCGCATGCGTCTCGCGCGCGGCGTGGTCCTGAGCGCCACGGGGAAAGCCGTCGAGGCCGAGCGCGACTTTCGGGCCGCGCAGGCGCAAGGAGAAGGCGCCGTCGCCAACCTCGGATTGGGACGGGTCGCCTTCGAGCGCGGGCAGTGGGAAGACGCCGAGCGCGAGTTTGTCGAGGCGCGGGACACCGGCGCGGACGCCGTCGCCGCGTCCGCCGAATACGGCATCGCCGCCACGCTGTGGAATCAGGGAAAGATGGAGGAGTTCAAGCCCTTCGCCCAGGCCCTCTTGGCCAAGCCCGCCAACCCGACCGTGACCCCGCCCATGCTCGCCGCGTCAGCGTCCCTCGCGGCGGGGGAGGGACGTTGGAAGGACGCGCGAGCGCTGGCCGTCCGAGTGGCGACCGAATTCCCGAAGACAGACGAAGCTCCTGCCGCCCTGGCGGACGTGGCTACCGCGGCCGCGGGTGCCAATGAGTGGCCGGTGGCGAACGAGACCTTCAAGATCCTCACCGAGCGATATCCCGCGTACAAGACGGGACGCGAGACTCGCCTCGACTATGCCGAGGCGCTCTACCGGACCGGCGCCTACGCGGAGGCGAGGACACGGCTCCAGGAATTCATCGACGCGGCTCCGAAGGAGGCCGATCTGCCGCGCGCGCTCCTCCTCCTCGGCCGCACCCAGGAGGCGAGCGGGGACGGCGCGGCGGCCCTCGAGCAATACCGGCGCGTGGAGAGCGATTTTCCCGCCAATCAGCCCGCGGCCGTGCTCGGCAGCGCCCGCGTGCTCCTGCTCTCGGGCAACTGGGACGAGGGGCGGCCGCTCCTCGAGCGCGCGATGGCGACGGGAGACGCGGCAGTGGCCTCCGAGGCCGCCTACCGGCTGGGAGACGGTTACCGTGCCGCCGGACGGCACCAGCCCGCGGTCGAGGCGTACATGACGGCCGTGTATGTCGCGCCGGACCTGCCGACGGCTCGCCACGCGCTCCTGGGGGCCGGCCAATCCTTCTCGGCCCTGAAGCAGAACGACTCTGCCGTCATCGTCTACAAGAAGCTCCTCGCGAGCAAGAGCGTGGAGCCCGAGCTGGCGGACGCGGCCAAGAAGAACCTCAAAGCTCTCGGCGTCAACTAGCTTCCTCGCCCAAGGCGAGGGCGGCGAGGACGACAGCCCCACTCTCCCACGATTCTACGCGCTTCCGCACCGCCCCGTCCGACGCGTACAATGGGCGGCATCCCGAAGCCGGAGGGCCTCATGACGAGCAATGCCGAGATGCCGAAGCGCGCCTATCAGCGGATACGCCCATGAGGGGCTACGGCGGGCGCATCCTCTTCGTCGACCTCACCCGCGGCACGAGTCGCATCGAGTTGCTCTCCGAGGATACGGCGCGCGCGCTCCTCGGCGGTAACGGGCTCGCCGCGCGGCTCCTCCTCGACCACGTGCCGGCCATGGTTGACGCGTACGACCCCGCGAACGCCGTGGTCTTCGCCGTGGGTCCCATCACCGACACGACGGTCCCCGGCAACAGCCGCGCCTGCGTCGCTTCCAAGTCGCCGCTGACCGGGCTCTTCTTCGACTCCACCTTCGGCGGCCGCTGGCCCGCCACCATGAAGCGCACGGGCTTCGACGCCATCGTGATCACCGGGCAGGCCCACGCGCCGGTCTATTTAAAGGTGGGGGAGATCGGGGCCGAGGTGAAGCCGGCGGATTCCCTGTGGGGCCACACCACGCGTGACACCGTCCACGCCATCCAGGCCATCGAGGGCGCGGAGGTCGACGTGATGGCGATCGGCCCCGCGGGCGAGCACCTCGTACGCTTCGCCTGCCTGGCCACCTACTGGAAAAATCGCGAGGGCGTGGCGGGCCGCGGTGGAATCGGCGCGGTGCTGGGTGCCAAGCGGGTCAAGGCGGTCGTGGTCACGGGCGGGCGCAAGACCGAGCTGGCCGACAGCACGCTCTTGAAAGCTCTTCTCGAGGAAAAGCGCGAGCCGCTCAAGACGGGCACCAAGGCTCTCTCGGTCTATGGGACGTCGTTCCTCGTGAAGCCTATCAATACGCTGGGAGCGCTCGGCTCCTACAACCTGCGCCAGGAAATCTTCGCCGGCGCTCAGGCCATCTCGGGCGAGGAGATGCACGCGCACTACCACGACAAGGACACGACGTGCCTCAAGTGTCCGGTCGCCTGCGGCAAGCAGTACGAGATTCGCGACGGCGAGCTCCGGGGACTCAAGGCCAAGATGCCGGAGTACGAAACCATCTTCGCCTTCGGCTCCATGCTGGGCAACGCGCACGCGGGCTCCCTGGCCCGCGCCAACGATCTGTGCGATCTCCTCGGCATGGACACCATCTCGATGGGCGTCACGCTCTCTTTCGTGGCGGAGGCGCTCGAGCGCGGCTGGCTCGATCCGCGAGAGATTGGCGTGCCGTTCGGATGGGGCGATTGGCGCGGCATGCTGCGCCTCGTCGAGCTGACGGCGGCGCGGGAGGGCTTCGGCGACCGGCTGGCCGAGGGCGCGTGGCGGCTCGCCGAATCGACGCATCCCGAGGCAACGAGGACCGTCTACGCGGTGAAGCGGCTCGAGCTGCCCGCGCACTCGGCGCGCGCCCTCAAGGGCATGTCGATCGGCTACGCCACGGCCACCCGCGGAGGCAGCCATCACGACACGCGCCCGACGCCGCAATACGCCCAGGGTTACGATCGCCGCGGCACCGACGGCAAGCCAGAGTTCGCCGTGCGGAGCCAGCACTTCACCGCGGTCGACGACTCCCTCGTGCTCTGTCGCTTCACTTCGGAGCGCGGCTTCGGCCTCTTCGTGGAGGAACCGTATGCGCGCATGGTCCGAGCCGTCACGGGATGGGACATGGGCGTGGAGGAGCTCGAGCGCGTGGGCGAGCGCGTCATCAATCTCGAGCGCCTCTTCAACGTGCGCGAGGGCGTGCGGCGCAAGGACGATGTGCTGCCGTGGCGCGTGATGCACGAGCCCATTCCCGAGGGGCCTTCGGCCGGCATGCACTGCCCGCCCGACGAGCTCGCCCTGATGCTCGACCGTTACTATGACCTGCGCGGCTGGGATGCGGACGGCGTGCCTACCGCGATGCGTCTCCAGTCGCTCGGTCTCACCTGATCTCCCTGGAGGTGGATGAGGGGCAGCATGCGCATCGTCTCCTGGAATATCCGGGCGGGCGGCGGATCGCGAACCTTGGCCATCGCGGATCAACTCGCTCGCTGGTCGCCGGACGTGGTGGCGCTCTCAGAGTTTCGCGCCACGCCTCCCAGCGTCGATCTGTCTCGGGTACTCGCGCAGCGCGGCCTTACCCACCAGCTTTGCACCGCCGTCGCCGACCTGCCCCGCGTCAACGCGCTCCTCATCGCTTCGCGCTGGCCGCTCACGCGAGTGAGACTCCGCTCCGCGCCCGCCGCCGAAGCCGGCCGCTGGCTCCTCGCCCAGGTGGCCAGTCCCTACGCCATCACCCTGGGGGCGATGCACGTGCCCAACCGCGTGACCGGGCGCAAGTTCCCCTTCCTCGACTCGGTGCTCGGCATGGCGCATACGTGGCGGCGCGGCCCCGCTGTCCTCGTGGGCGACACGAA
>WNFS01001816.1_pt1 | contig 15979 bp, 15 predicted proteins | sample 5400141 | NCBI WGS metagenome assembly WNFS01 (sample SAMN13153358, study PRJNA577476) | soil metagenome | isolation source: 60 cm saprolite under Madrone tree | place: USA:California | collected 2016-06-14
CAAATCGAGACGTGACCGCCGGATCGCGCCAGCGCAAACGCGGCCGCGCGCGCGGAACCACCCGCACCAAACACAAGCACTCTGCTTCCACGTAGCTTCATCCTACGTTCGAGTGCGCGCAAGACGCCGACGTAGTCGGTATTGCAACCGTACAGCGACCCGTCCCGGCGCACAGTGACCGTATTCACAGCTCCGATTTCGGCGGCAAGCGGCTCGCAATCTTTCAGATACTTGAGGATGGTTTGTTTGTGCGGAATCGTAACGCTGAATCCACGAATCCCAAATTCCGGAATCGCACCGAGAAAATCCTTCAAATCATGAACCAGGAAGGGCAGATAGGCCGCGTCGCATTTGCGCGCGACATAACCGGTGTTGTGCATCAGCGGCGAAAGCGAATGCCGAATCGGATCGCCAATCACGCCATACACTTCCGTGCGGCTCGTCAACGAATGTGCCCGGTAGAGATACTTCAAGTCATGCAGGCTGACTTGCCCCGGCGCAGTCGCGGGGCCAATCGGAGCATAAGCAAGAGCGCTGCCTTCGCGAAGAGCCAGCAACCGCGCGGGCAATCCGACTTCCCCCATCGGCACCGCGACGAAGCACCGCGAAGCTCGCGCAAGGTGCAACAAACGCACGCTGTCATCCATCGTTCGCGCAGCCGCAGCAATCTTCACGGCGTCTACTTCGCCATGCTCGGGACAGGAAACCGTTCGAGCCAGTTTTGGCGTGCGTTCGAAATCATGCATCGAAAGCAAAATTCGAGGTGGAACTGCGTACTCGCGAATGGACTGATCCGGCAGCTCGCGCTCGGTCTCCACTTCCACGTCACACCACGCACAACCCGCCCGCCGCGCTTCCATCAGCCAGAACAGCTCTGCTTGAATATCCCCGTTAAGTTCCCCGCCGGCTACCTTCCGGCGGCACGTCGCCAGAAACGTCGCGGAGCGAAATCGCTGCCTTGCCAGCCAACGAAGCAGCTTGCGCCGCTCGGCATCGCTCTTCAGCCAATCCAGCCTCAACTCAACTGTGCGGGTTTCCTTCAGCCCAGCCCGGACCTGGCGTGCCATTTCCGCGGCCGTTTTGGCGGCGGCCACGGCACAGATACGGTTTTCACGGGTCCCAAAAGGGCTCGGGTGCGGTCTGGTTGGCAGCATTTTATTGAAAACATGAGATGTAGCATGAGGTAGCTAAAGTGTAAAGCACCCTTAGCCTATTTCTTGACCCGCACAGCCTGGGATTGCTAACTTCGCACTGTGGAGTCTCCACATGCCCTAGAGGGCGTGTCCGAAGGAGTTTGCGATGCTCGCAAAATCAGCCAAATTGTGCTTCGCCCTGCTGTTGGCAGCAGGCGTCAGCGCCGCCCAGCGATCCGAAGCGGTGCAGAGGGCGAACCAGCCGAACGCCACGCAGGTCAACTGCGCCGGCTTCTTCGGCGACCAAAAAGTCGGTGGAGACACTTATCTGGTTTCCGGCGAAGAGTCCAGCATCAAGCTGACATGGACAGTCGGTGAGTACGTCCACGTCAACCGCGGCATGAATCAGGGCGTCAAGCAAGGCGACCTGTACACCGTGACGCGCGTAGAGAGCGATCCAAACAAAGTGATGTGGTTTAAATGGCAGCCCAAGCTGCTGAAGGCCATGGGATCGCCCTATTTGGATCTCGGCCAGGTGAAGATCGTCAGCGTGCTACCCAAAGTTTCCGTCGCGCAGGTAACTTTTGCCTGCGGGCCGATGCAGCGCGGCGACATTTTGATTCCCTACCAACCGCGTCCGGTTGGACCGTTCAAGGACCCCGCCAAGTTTGATATTTTCGCCGGGGTCAGCGGCAAGCCAGTCGCGATGGTCGTCGTCGGAAAAGACTGGGCGCAGGCAATCGGCCAGGGTGACACAGTCTACGTAAACCTCGGCACCATGCAGGGCGTCAAGCTCGGCGATTATTTCCGGATCTTCCGCTACCAGGGAACGCGCGCAGAAACGGCGCCGACCGAAAAAGACTATCAATACAAGCTTTTCGGCTACGGCAGCGCCCCACAGCGGTATGAATGGAACGACTTGCCGCGCGAGGTCCTCGGAGAAGGCATCGTGCTTTCCGCAACGAAAAACTCGTCCAGCGTGCTGATTACTTTTGCCCGCAAAGAAGTGTACGCCGGCGATTACATCGAAATCGAATAGACCTCAATCTATCCGAAATTGAGAAAGCCCGCTTCGGCACACGTCGAGGTGGGCTTTCTCGTTTCGCTCGCTTACTCCTCGCGCTGCAATGTTTCACTTTCCGAAATAACTACGCACGTAAAGCCCAGGATAGCTACGTCGTCTGTCCGCCATGCATCTCCGGAGAATCCGGCCTTACGGCAGGTCTCCGCCAAGAACTGCTCGCGGCTCAGTCTGTGTTCGACGGCCACCTGCGGCAGCAACAATCCACGCCGGCCGTCCTTACTAACGATCAAGCCATGTCTGCCGAGCTCGATCTCTGAAACGAGAAGAGGCGCGGGCCGAGAGAGTAGCGAAAGCTCCACTTCGAGCGCGCCGAGTTCTTCTTCACTTACCGGTGAAAATCGCGGATCACGCAGCGCTGCACCAGAAGCACAATGCACTATGCTCGAGCTCAACGGCTCGCTCGTTTCCACAACACCGATGCATCCGCGCAATTTTCCCCGCACATGGACCGTCACGAAGACTCCGCATGCGATGCCAAACGTTTCGCGTTGAGGTATTTCGGGAACGGCGGAACGAAGGACTGCGGATTGAATCGATTCACGAGCATAGACGAGCAGTGCGCGGCGATCTTCCGCGGAAAGCAGTAACTCAGGAAGGGACGGCATCCTTTGCTTTTTCAGGCATCGGCTCGACCGGTTGGTTCATACGCAGCTTGCGGCGCTGCTTGATGCGGTCATCGAGCTGGTTCCAAAAGCGAAAAAAATATTGCGCGGCGGAAATCAACGCGCTGGCTACCACCAGCCACAAAACCACATCCGCCACCGGCTTCAGAGAAATGTAGCGGGAGCCCGCGATCAGCAGGGCGACCGCGCACACCTGAAGGACCATTTTTGTTTTTCCCAACGCCGAGGCGGCAATCGTGAATCCCTCGGCGGAGGCGATGTTACGCAAACCAAGTACGGTGAATTCGCGGCCGATGATGATGACCACCATCCACGCCTTGACCAGGTGCATGTCAACCAGGGCAATGAACGCCGCGGAGATCAAGAGCTTGTCGGCGATGGGATCGAGCAGGATGCCAAGCGTCGTTACCTGCAGGCGTCGGCGAGCAAAATAGCCGTCCGCCCAATCGGTGGCGGCAGCAGCGAGCAGGATGAGCACGCCCCAAAACTCGAAACGCATGTGGAATCCCCACAACTCCACGTTTGGACTGCGCGTCAGGAGCACAGTAATGAGCAGGGGCACGAAAAAGATGCGTAGGAGCGTGAGTGAATTGGGGAGGTTCATAAAAGGAGGCGAAGGCCACCGCCACAGCGCCTTAGCTGCCACCGGAATTCACTATAGACGCCGAGGAGGGGGGCGTCAACGGGTGGTAAGACGCGAAACGTGGCTGGCCAAGTGACTCGGCATCTGGTACTTAGGCGTTAACAAACCGAGTGCCTTTTCAGAAAAACGAGAATACTGACTCGTAACGAAACAAACCCAATCTGTGCAAAAGGATGGAGCCCTCCATTCAACGCGGTTAGGGGGCACACGAATGTGTTACTAAGCATATATACTCCACAACGTATTGATTATAATGGACTTACATAGGCTTAAGGCTCGCGGGAGGGCTGGCGCCCGGTCGCGCCGCAATTTGCAATCGTTTCGCCGGATTTCGACTTTCCACAGTGTTTTCCACAGGTTGCGGGAACTGATCCGCCTCCGCTAAGCGGTTTTCCCGAATCCTGCAAGCATTCAAACTGTCAGTTAGAGACCGTATTAACCCAAACGTTAAGCTCGGGACTACCCAGAGTCAGATCGTGTGCGGCCCCCGCAGCAGCCGGACCGGCAGATAGAAGATCGCGCTCAGCAGACGGAAAACGCCGTTAACCGTAATCCCTACAATGCGGAATGGAATGAAGAGCAGCCAAACAATCGGGTACAGCACTAATGCCAGCAGCGCCAGCGGCCAGCACAAGACGAACAGGATGCACCACAACAGAAATCCGACCATAGCCCACCTCCACTCCTAACTACGCCGAAGAACGCCGAAAAGTTCCGCGCGTCGCGAAACTCTCCAGGCGCAACTTTTGCACCACCGATGCGGGCACTTCCGCTTCCAGTTGCATGTGCGAATCGTCTACCTGCGAGGAGAGGACTTTGCCAAGCGCGTGAACCAGCGCCAGTGTCCTCCCTTCTGCAAGCGGCAGCCGAAGCGAAAGCGTCACGGTCGGATCAACCGGCAGCGCCGCATCCATCTTGCGGATTAATTCTTCGAGGCCTTCACCAGACATCGCGGAGACCAGCGCGACACGGTCGTCGCCCGTTCCATTCCCAGCTCCGTTCAGTGATTGCGCGATGGTAGCCTTCTCTTCCGCCGACAACCGGTCCACTTTATTCAGAACGCGGATCGTAGGGCGATCCGAAACACCGAGTTCCGCCAGAATCTTTTTCACTTCGGCGTCGAGTTGCTCATGCTGCGGATTCGAAACGTCGCTCACGTGAAGAATCAGCGCTGCTTCCTGGACCTCTTCCAATGTTGCGCGGAACGCCGTGAGCAACGGCTTCGGCAGATCACGAATAAAACCGACGGTGTCTGACAGTAGCGCGCGGCGTCCAGACGGCAATCGAAGGGCGCGAATTGTCGGGTCAAGCGTCGCGAACATCCGCGACGAAACCAAAACCTCCGCTTTGCTGAGAGCGTTGAACAGCGTGGATTTACCGGCGTTCGTGTAGCCGACCAGTGCAATCGTGCCGAGTGGAACTGCATTCCGTGCTTCGCGTCGAAGAGAGCGCTGCTTGCGCACTTCCTCAATTCCCGCCTGAATTTTGCGCACGCGATCTCGAATGCGTCGGCGGTCAGTTTCCAATTTCTTTTCGCCCGGACCACGGACACCGATGCGCCCAGCTCCGCCGCCTGCTCCGCCCGCGCCTCCGCCACCGCTCTTGCCGCCTAGTCGCGACATCGAGGTACCTTTGCCGGTAAGCCGCGGCAGCATGTAATTCAATTGCGCGAGTTCGACCTGGAGCTGTCCTTCGCGGCTGCGCGCGTGTTTGGCAAAGATGTCGAGGATGAGTTGCGTACGGTCAATGACGCGCCTTTCGGTCACTTCTTCGATGTTGCGCTGCTGCACGGGCGACAAATTCGAATCGAAGATAATCAGCGGCGCCTTCCGTGCATTGGCCTCCGCGGTAATCTCTTCGAGCTTTCCGCGGCCGATGAGAGTGGCTGGATCAGCTTTGTCACGCAATTGGAAAACTGTTCCGGCAACATCCGCGCCCGCGCTGCGTGCTAGCTCGACGAGCTCCAAAAGCGATTCCCGCTCTGGCGCCCCCGCGGGCTGCCCGGGAAAGCGCGGCGCACGTTTCCAAGCCACGCCAACGAGAAGCGCGCGCTCCGTAACCGTAATTTGCTGACTGGCTTTCATTTGGAAGGCGGAACAGATTCCCGTTCCGTATATGTGTGCGGCCTGCCGGATGTCCCCCGTCATTTCGATTATACCCTCCTGGATTGCCCGCCGCGAGGCCACGAAATTCCTGAACTGGCGAGGAATTCGCACGCACTTTTTTGGATGAGGCCGTCATCACCGAAGCCGCAGAGCCAGTGAACATCTTTCTCGCGCCGGAACCACGTGAGCTGCCGCTTGGCGTATTGCCGCGTAGATTGTTGTATCGCAGTGCGGGCGTCAGCCAGCGTCATCTTGCCGCGCAAAACCTCTCTCAATTCGCGGTAGCCGATGAAATCGAACGGCTTGGCATCTTCCGCGTGATTCTGACTGAGTAATCCGCGCACTTCTTCGAGCCAGCCTGACGCGAGCATGGCATCGGTTCGCGCGTGAATGCGATCCACCAACGCCTCCCGCGGTGGTTGCAGTCCGATTTTAATGGCCCTCCAGCCCAGCAGCGGTTTCCGCGCGGTGCGGTGAACTTCGGAAAGTGGCTTGTTTGCGAGAAGGCAAACCTCAATCGCGCGAATGATTTTTTGTTCGTCCGCCGGCGCAATTTTTCCGGCGGTCTCTCCGTCGAGCTTTGTCAGGATTTCATGGAGGTGACCTGGTCCGTGCGCGGTGGCACTTTTCCGCAATCGTTCACGCAGTTCTTCCGAACGTTGCGGCAAATCCGCCAAACCCTCTAGAAGCGCGCGAAGGTACAGTCCTGTACCAGCAGTAACGATCGGCAATTTGCCCCGCAATCTTAAATCTGCGAGCACAACCTCGGCGCGTTCACGATAATCGCCCGCAGTCGAAGGCTCGTCCGCTTCCAGAACATCCAGCAAATGATGCGGAACTTCCGCACGTTCCGCGAGCGTTGGCTTCGCCGTGCCAATGTCGAATCCTCTATAGAGCTGCGTCGAATCGCACGCGACAATTTCTCCGCCAAACTTTTTGGCGATGGTGATACCGAGCGTGGACTTGCCGGATGCGGTCGGGCCAACGATAACGATGAGGGGCGAGTCCGTGGTTGCGGCGCTCATCGAAACAGAATATGCCATCCGCGCACGAGAAGGATAACGAGCACAACGGCAGCCAGAAGAATGCTGCCGATCACTTGCTGGCGCGTAGGCTTCACTGCTGGTTCAGAATCTCCGGAGGCAAATTGTAAAGGTAAATCGCTCGCAGTTCGATATACGGGCCCGTGAACGCGGACGGAAGCGGTTCAAACGGATTTGAAGCGCGGATGGAAGAAACGGCGGCGCGATCCAGCGGCTCTTTGCTCGAAGAGCGAATTAAGATCGGATACCCGGGAGGCACACTGCCGTCCCGCATAATCTTGAACTGGAGCTCAACCCAGCCTTTTTCTCCGAGTTGCACCGATTCCGGAATGACCGCCTGCCAATTGCGGTCCACGCTCGTCTGCACGCGCGCGAGATAGGCGCTGAAGTCAACGCCCTGGTCGGGCGTCAACATCGCCATGCCACCATACGCGCGGCCGGATTGGCCACCACCGCCACCAACCGAGCGCGGCAGCGGCACACTCTGAATCGACGCACGCGGTCCGGAGACTGACGGCGCTTCGCGGTGCGGTGCCGAGTCCGTCGGACGCGTGTTCCCGTACTTCGGAAGAATCAAACCTTGCTGCGGCTTTGGCGTATCCGGAATCTCGAGCTTCAACGGATTGTTCGATGCAATTTCGGTCTTCGGCTGCGGCGCGGCCGGTGTTTGCGGCGCTGGTGCGCTCGGCAATTCCTTCGGTTGCGGCTGGACTTCCGGCTGCGGAATCGGCGCCGGAAGGGCCGGTGGCGCGATCTTTCTCAACACGTTCGGGTTCACTTGAATGCGCGGCTGTGGAGGACGCACCGGTGCCGGAATATCCAGCGGGCCGGGTGGCAGCAACAACGTCACGTTCTTCCGAGCGATATCGTCGCTGTCTGTTCGAACTTTCTGCTTTTGAAATCCGGGCGTGATCCAAATCGCAGCGAGAATCATTACGTAGGCAATCGCGGTCGTAACGCGGTTCTTAAGTTCTTGCCGCGTCTTGTGCGCCTGATCAACCGGCATCACGAGAAGCTGTACTTCACCTGTGGTGAAGACGTCGCCTTCGACCAAATCTTCCGGACGCGTGAACGCATCCAGCAAATTTTCCGGAGGCTTCGCGTCGGCAGGAATCGCAATGCGCTCGTCGAGCGTGCTCGGTTGCGCGGTAACATCGCCGATCGGCGGCGCGATATACGCCAGAATTTTCGCGTCGCGTGGCACAACGACTCGCGCGCTGATCGAATCGAGCGGCAAACCTGCCGGAATTTGTGTTCTCTCTTCGAGCGGACCCGTGGTGATCGTTCCCGGAATGAGCGTGCGCTCATCCAACGCCGTCGGGCGGCCCGGCGTCACAAGTAAAGTTGTCGGCCGGGCATCCGGCGGAACCAGGATCCGTGGAATCATTTGGCTTCGTTCTGGGGCGAGGCGGCCGGTCGAGGAGCTCGGCTGCTATCCGTCAGTTGGACGCGCTCCGCGTGCTCCTGGATGCTTTGCATTACCCGAACCGCCAATTCCAGCGAGGCGCGACCGGAAATACCGTCGGTTTTGGGTTGTTTGCGCGTGCGTACCGAGTCGAGAAAGGCTTCGAGCTCCGCGCGCAGCGGCTCCACGGCGGGGGCGTCCAGCTTTTCGAATCCGAAGTCCGGCTCCGGGCCAGGACGGTTCACCCGCACGCGCATGGCATCGCGCCGCGCATAATCGAGCGAAATATACTCGTGCTGCTGGAAAAAGCGTACCTTGCGCACGCGCTCCGTCGAAACGCGACTCGCCGTCACGTTGGCGACTGCGCCTCCCGCGAATTCCAGCCGCGCATGTGCAATATCCACTTTGTCCGTTAACACGGGAATGCCTACGGCCTTCACTTCGGTAACCGGCTCCCCGACGAGCGCCAGCAAAATATCCAGATCGTGAATCATTAGATCGTAGATCACGTCCACATCAAGGCTGCGCGGCGTAAAAACACCAAGGCGGTGTACTTCGAAAAAGAGAGGCCGGTTGAGGATCGGCTCAACAGCCAGTACCGCGGGATTGAACCGCTCCACATGGCCGATCTGCAAAATCCGCGAGTTGCGATGTGCTGCGTCCACCAGTGCGTCAGCCTCCGCGAGGTCCGCCGCCATCGGTTTTTCCACGAGCACGTCAATTCCCTGCTCCATCAAGCGGCAGCCGACATCGGAGTGAGCGACAGTCGGTACCGCAACGCTCGCTGCATCCACCTCACCCTGCAACGCTTCAAGCGACGGAAACACGCGCGTATCGAACTCTTTTGCAAACGCCGCAGCCCGCGAACCATCCGCGTCAAACACCCCGGCTAGTGTTGCGCGCTCGATTTCCCGATAGACACGTGCGTGATTCCGGCCGAATTCGCCGCACCCCACCACGGCCACACGAATAGCATTCCCTTTCACAGCGGCCGTCATTCTCTATTCATTCCCTTCGCAGCGCTGTTCAGTTCCCCGGCAACCGGGAAAGCCTGAATGGCGATTTCCACCTGGTTGGCCAACTCAATTAGTTTTTCGCGATCGAAAAGAACCGTCCGGCCGGCATCGACGGCGAGCGCCGTCGCGCCACAATCCCGCATTTCTTGGATGGTGGGCAGTCCCACGACGGGTACATCAAAGCGCATATCCTGTTTCGGCTTACTCACCTTCACGACCACCAGCTTTTTTCCATTGGCGAGCCGCGCCGCTCGCGCAATCGTTTCGTCCGTTCCTTCCATCGCCTCCACCGCCACGCATGCCTTGTCCGAAATCACCACGGTTTGCCCGATATCCATTCCCGCAATTTGCCGCGCCACGCCGAGCCCATATTCAATGTCCGCAGCCTCTCGCTCGCTTGGTGCGCGCTGCGTCAAAACGCCGGCCTCCGGCACCAGCGGCTTCAAAAACAACGTCGAATCCACCAGCCGGATTCCTTCGTCTTCCAAAACTTTCGCCACAGCTCCAATCAACGCGTCCGTATTTTTTCTCGGCAATGCAAACAGCAGCTTCGCCAATTTCCAGTCCGGCCGGATTGCGCTGAAAATGTTCGTGTGCTTCACCTGCCCCGCCATCACCGCCTGTGTGACGCCTTCCTTGTGCAGCAAATCAATTGTCCTGCTCAATTCGCCCAGGCTCACCCAATGCAATCTCTTCGTCTGCGCTTCCAGCTCCGGCGCTGCTTCTTCCTTAATCGCAATCACAGCCATTTCAATTCCCTGGCTCCGCGCTCCTTCCAGTACAAGAAACGGAAACCGCCCGTTGCCCGCGATAAGCCCCCATCCCGAATTGTTGGTTGCGGCAATAGACATGGATTCGTCGCGCAAACTACTTCACGATGCCGCGCTCGGCCGTCTCGATGAACTGCACGAGTTCAATCACGTCGGCGGAATCGCGAAACTGTTCGCGCATCTTCGCCAGCGCCTGCGAAGTATTCAGTTTCGAGCGCAGCAGCAATCGAAACGCGCGTTGCAAAGTCTTCCGTCGCTCCTCGCTAAATCCCTTGCGCTCCAGCCCTATCGAATTAATCCCAAAACTCTTCGTATCGCGTTCCGTCACCACGCGCGCAAACGGCGGCACATCTTGCGTAATCACCGTGCACGCGCCAATGTACGCATACCGCCCGATCCGGCAGAATTGATGCACCGGCGACAGCGCACCCACCGTCACGTGATCTTCAATCAGCACATGCCCTGCCACCGTCGCCGCATTCGCAAAAATCGTGTGGCTTCCAATCACGCTGTCGTGCCCAATGTGCGTATACGCCATAAACAAATTGTCATTGCCGATTTTTGTCGTCCCGCCGCCCTTTTTCGTCCCACGGCTCACCGTCACCGACTCGCGAAAATTATTTCCATCGCCGACAATCAGCTCCGTCCGTTCGCCCTTGAACGTCAAATCCTGCGGATCCACTCCAACCGCGCTGAACGGATGAAATATATTGTTCGCTCCAAACTTCGACGGCCCCTGTATCACCGCGTGACTATGCACGACACACCCGTCTCCCAACGTAACGTGTGCGCCAATCACCGCAAACGCTCCCACCGTGACGCCCGCGCCCAACTTCGCTTCCGGCGACACCACCGCTTGCGGATGAATCGCGCTCTCGCTCATTTCCCGGATTCTTTGCTCACCGGCTCGCGGTCAATCATCTTGCACATCAGCGTCGCTTCCGCCGCCAGTTGTCCGTCCACGATGCCTTTGCCTTCAATCTTGCAAAAATCTCCGCGCCACGAAAGTACGGTAACTTCCAGCCGCAGTTGATGCCCCGGCAGCACCGGCCGCCGAAACCGGACGCCATCCACCGCCGCCAGAAATAGCAGCTTGTTTTCGCGGTCCGGAATTTCATGCAGCAGCAGCAACCCGCCCGCCTGCGCCATGCCCTCAATAATCAAAACACCGGGCATCACCGGTCGTCCGGGAAAATGCCCCTGAAAATGCGCTTCGTTGATCGTGACATTCTTGATCGCGACGATCTTCTTCAGCCGCTCCATTTCCAGCACGCCATCAATCATCAGGAACGGATAGCGATGCGGCAAATATTTCTGAATTTCCAGCACGTCAAGGATCATTCCGTCTCTCCGCGAGGCGGCCCCCTCTGCGACCTTCGGACGCCCCCGCCAAAACTATCATTATAAAGGAAGCTAAGGCACCACATATGCGCAATCTGCGGCCGCCAGACCCCCAAAAACCAGACCGAGGAACCGTTGCCGAACCGGGGCGCGATTGTTAGCATGGCCGGGTGACCGGCCCGACGCTCCATCCCAAAAACCTCCTAGCTTTTCTTCGGCCTCGGCTCCCTGGGATGCTCGACGTTCTACGCGCCTTCACTCTTGCCGAATCGCCCAGCACCGAAAAAGCACCCGCTGACCGCTGCGCCGAACTGATCGCTGCCGAATGGCGCAAGCGCGACGTTCGCGTCGAGCTCATCGCTCAAAAAATCCGCGGCAATCACATCCGCATCGAATGTAAACCCACCGCCGCAACAAAATCTTCCGGCCAGCTTCTCGTCCTGGGCCATTACGACACCGTTTACGCCACCGGTACGCTCAACAAAATGCCATTCCGCGCCTCCGGCCCAAAAATTTTTGGCCCCGGCGTCTTCGACATGAAGGCCGGCATCGTCCAGGCGTTGTTCGCACTCGACGCTCTGCTCGCAACGCACGCGCCCGTCCACAAACAAGTTGTTTTCCTCTGGACCTCCGACGAAGAAATTGGCTCCGAGTCTTCCCGCAAACTCTTGGAATCGGAAGCCGCACACAGCGATGCTGTCTTCGTCCTCGAACCTTCGCTCGGACCAAAAGGCCTCCTGAAGACTGCGCGTAAAGGAGTTGGCGAAGCGCAACTAACCGTTCATGGCAAAGCCTCGCACGCTGGTCTCGCGCCGGAAAAAGGCATCAACGCCGTTCACGAGCTATCTTTGCAAATAGCAAGAATTCTCAAATGGAACGATCTCCGCAGCGGCGTCACCGTCAACGCTGACATCGTCCACGGCGGCACTCGCGTCAACGTTATCGCGGAAAGCGCCCGCGCGGTACTTGATTTGCGTGCACTCCGCATTTCCGACATGCACACAATCGAAAAAAAGCTAAGGGCGCTTAAGCCTTTACTCCACGGAGCGAAACTCGAAGTCACCGGCGGCTTCGCCCGCGCGCCCCTTGAACGCAAAATCAGCATTGAACTCTTCGGTCGGGCAAAAAAACTTGCTTTGCAAATGGGTATTTCTCTCGGCGAGGGCACCGCCGGCGGCGCATCCGATGGAAATTTCACCGCCGCGCTCGGTATTCCAACGCTGGACGGCCTCGGCGCTGTCGGCGACGGCGCACACTCCCGCCACGAGCACATCCTCGCGAGGACCATGCCCGAACGCGCGGCGCTTTTAGCCGCTTTACTTGCTGGCTCCTGATTTCAAGTATTTTTGTTCTACCGGAGTGGCTACCGCCCGTAAGTCTTCCGCAAATAATCCGCCGTCATTTGCGTCAAGTCGTTGTAGTCCCGATTCAATATCGCGTGCACCGCAGCTTCCGGTTTCTCTCCCACCGCAATGTGTTCCAGGATTCGCACCACGTCGCTGATTCCCGACGTCGCAGCAATCGCCTCAATCGTCGCCAGCCCCCACGCGTACGCAAATTGCACCGCCGCGTCCGTAAAATGCATCCACGAACCTTCCAGTTGAGTCAGCGTCGCCGCTTGTCCCGTCGTGTAACTTTGCAGCAGCGCAGCCGAATTGTCGCCGCTTCGTTTCCCTTCGAGCCATTGCGCCAGGCCCTCTTGCAGCCACGTCGGCGCCAATCCATGCGTCTTCTGCTGAATAAAACTATGCGCCAATTCGTGTTTCAGCACGCGCGAAAGTTCCGGCGTCATGCTCGTTAATCCCTGCACTGGTACACGCAGTCGCCCGTCGTTCAACGCGCCCGCCCAACTCGGCGCGTTCGTAATGTCCATAAAAGCCTGCCGCGTGTACAAAATCACGCCGATCGAATCGGGCGTCGAAAAGTTCAATTCGGATTCAATCGCGTTGTAGTGCGCTTCCAGCGTGTGCAGCACTTCCCGCGCGAGTTCCGGCTCCGCAGCGCCGCTGTATTTCAACGTAAAATGCCGGCTCTCATTTTCCTTGTAGCCCTCTTCTTCCTCTTTATCGCGTTCCGCTTTGGCCAGAGCCGCTTGCACTTCCTGGTCTGGCCGCAACGTCAGCGATTTTTTCCATTCGTTCACCGCGAGATCGAGTTTGTTCAATCCGTAGTACGCCCAACCCGTAAGCTTGCTCACCTCGGGATCGTCGGGCGCGGTGCGCCGCGCGCGGTCTAGATATTCCAGTGACTGCTTGAACTCGCTCCGTTTCAGGTGCATGTAGCCCAGGTTAAGCAGCAACATGTTTTCGTTGGGCGCAAAACTCAGCGCGACTCGTTCATCATCCATTGCACGGTCCATATCGCCGTGCGTGATCTCGTATTGCGCAGCGGTGTGATGCCCCAGCGCTGCGGCCCTCGACGCATCGCGTGAACCGCCGTGCGCTCCTTCATCGAGCTTCGACAGGAACTCGCGGTCAATCGCGCCGTCGCGCACTGTATTTTGCTCGACATCGTTCTGCGAAAATGCCAGCGGCGCCAGTGCTGGAGCGGCCATCGCAAAATTTGCTCCCTCCGACGCATAAATTCCCGCCGGCCCTTTTTCGATGTGATCGACGATGGACTTGGGAAGCATGAGCGAGCCGCTAGCCGTCTCGTAGCGGACCTTGTCGCCTTCTACCGTCGTGCTCAACGCGGCAATCTTGCGGCCGTTTTTCAGCACGATCGTATCCGCGCTGCCGAACGCGGCACAAAGAAGCAAAAGTGTGGCGCACATCGACAGACGTGCGAATAGTTGACGCTGGCGCATACTCAATTTTACTGCGCGCCCGGCAAGTGCCGGCTCCGTTGCTTGTCGGAACATGCCGTAAGTGACTACACTCCCTGTATGCGGGCCCGGGCCATCGTAGTCGTTTTTCTCCTGACTTTGTTTCCAGTTCTTCTTTCCGCCGCCGATTCCAAATCGGTGCGGGAACTTTATACGTCCCTCAATGAACTGAAGCTTGACCCGTCTTTTGTCTACACGCTCCCACCCGGCAGTCGCATCGAGCTCAGCCGCGGCGAAGCCCAGCTCACCTTTGAGGAAGGCCGCATCGCCCTGTTTACGCCGATCGACGGCCACGTCACCGGCGCCGTATTTTCAGGCCGCGGCCACATTCTCGCGGCGCCGCGTGATCCGGCCGAAAAACAGCAACTCGCTCTGTTCACCGGCGCTCCACTGCTCGACCAGACGATTTCTTCCGCCTACATTCGCTTCACCGACGAAACCGCCGCCGAACTCCAGCAACAGTTGCAAAGCGCAAAAATCTTCGCGAGCGAAGATTTGTCGTTTATCTCTCGATGGGACCCGCTCCTCGCCCCGTTCAACGCCATCCATTCCCTTCGCATTCTTTCAAATTCGCTGACTGAAAATCCTCGCTCGTATTTTTATGCCGCTATCGAAGGCCTCGCCACCGGCCCATTCGATTTTGTTTACGATCAGGGACGCGACGAACCAATGTTCCTCGGCCAGGTGCGCAAAACCGGCAACGTCACCTACTATGACGTCTGGGCTTCATACGCCATGCCGGACGTGAAGTCGCCCGCCGTTGTCTTTCGCGCCTCGAAATATGTCTTGGACGCAAAAATCAATACCGATTCCACGCTCGAAGGCACGGCAACGATTCAACTGCGCGCGGAGAACGGCGGCGAACGCTTTCTCGCCTTTCAACTCTCGCGGAATCTGCAGCTCAAGTCTGTCACCACCGAGGCCGGGCAGAATCTAGACTTCTTCCAGAACGAAGGAATGACGCCGCAGCAGCGCGAAATGCAGGGCAACGATGTCGCCTTCGTGATTCTTCCTTCTGCGCCCAACCGTGGCGAGGAATTTCGCCTCACCTTTCACTATGCGGGACGCGTCATCCACGACTCCGGCAACGGCGTTTATTTTGTCAGCGCTCGCGAAAGCTGGTATCCGCACCTCGGCGATGCTTCTGATTTCTCGCGCTACGAAATGACCATACGGTGGCCGCGCCGCCTCAAACTTGCCGCAACGGGCACCAAGCTCGATGAAAAGGAAGACAGCGACTTTCACGTCGGTCACTGGAAAACCGACACGCCCGCAGCCGTAGCCGGATTCAATCTCGGTGAATATGCTTTCGCTTCCGTCGCCGCCGCAAACTATTCCGTTGACGTCTACGCCAATCGCCAGCTTGAGCTCGCATTGCAACGGCGCCTTCGGCCGATGGATGCCGACATCGCCTCACGGCTCACTCCGCTTCACACCCCGAGCCCCGCTGGCCGCTTACAGCTTCCGTCCACCGAACCGAGCCCCGCCGACGCGCTAAAGCGTTTGGCGAAAGAGATCGATTCTTCGATTCATTTCTACGAAGCATTTTCCGGACCGTTTCCGTTCCATCAACTCGCCGTCTCGCAGATTCCCGGCACGTTCGGCCAGGGTTGGCCCGGCTTGCTCTACCTTTCCACGTTTTCGTTTTTGCCCAGCGGCGCGCAAGAGCAAGCCGGACTCTCAGCAAGTAGCCAGGAGCATTTCAGCGAGCTCGTCCCGTTTCATGAAGTAGCCCATCAGTGGTGGGGCAACGTCGTCGGTTGGTCAAGTTACCGCGACCAGTGGATTGATGAAGCCCTGGCGAGCTATTCATCGTTGCTGTTCGCTGACAGCCAAAAGACTCCCGACCGCCGCATGCGTGTTTGGCTCGATCGCTACCGCAACATGCTGGAAGAAAAACTGCCCAATTCCAATCTCATCGCAGCGGATATCGGCGCGCTCTCTCTCGGCAACCGCTTGACCTCCTCTAAGGCCCCGGAAGGCTTCGAACTC
>WNFS01001818.1_pt1 | contig 15971 bp, 16 predicted proteins | sample 5400141 | NCBI WGS metagenome assembly WNFS01 (sample SAMN13153358, study PRJNA577476) | soil metagenome | isolation source: 60 cm saprolite under Madrone tree | place: USA:California | collected 2016-06-14
GGGCCACAGCACAGGTTGCGCGATAGCACTTCTCTCCACAGAATTCACAACATATGTCTATGTACATAAGGCGGGAGAGAAAGATAGCGCGAAATCACTCGTGTTTAGGTTTTACGAGAGCCCTAAGTCCTTCGATGGTCCAAAAATCGTGTGGAGCGACGACTCAAGTCTTCACATTTCGGTCTCTGAAGTTGGAGAAGTTACCAAACAGCTCAATTCTATGGACGGCGTGAAGATTTCATACTCCATTGGTAAGGAAGCTTTTTCTCGTGAGGAAGACTTAAAGGAATCGAGACACTGGGCAACAGTCTTATTTGTCTGGCTGACTTCCCTTACAGGCGTCTGTTTTTTGACGGTAAGGTCGATTAGAAAGCAGAAACGCTTGGAGAATCTGATAGAGGTTGGCGAGTAGCTTAGCCATCACTCTGCGGCGACTGAGCAGCAAGAAGGCGACGTCAAGTCCAGCGTTAATAGGCTCTATTCCTCAGCTCGGGTGCCGCGCTCGCTTTGTGGCCAGGGATTTGACCATCATTGCCTCCAACACGTGTTGGTCCACATCCGCGAGCTTCTTGATGTAGAGGCAGCCCTTGCCGGTCGTATGTTTGCCGAGTTTTGCGAGCAGCGCCGCAGCCTCGCTAAACCCGGTCATCCCATACAGAACAGTTGCGGCCTTACGCGGCGAGAATGCCATCACCGGCATATCGCCCTCCCGCCCGCTCTCGTACTTGTAGTGGTAGCTGCCGAAGCCAATGATGGATGGCCCCCACATCTTCGGTTTTTCGCCCGCCGCGCTTTGCATCAACTTGAGCAATGCCTTGGCGTCTGCGCGCCTGGCCGGGTCCGTGAGGGCATCGATGAATGCCGCCACACTTAATTTGGTGGGCTTGGTTTTGTTCTCCGCCATTCCTGCTGCCTCCTGCTCTTCGCGAGAGGCTAACATGGATTGAGGAGAGGCGACAGACCGCCCGCTGGCAGACCGTCCGCTGGCGGTTCGTCGTGGAATCACGGGCAACTCATGGGTCTTTCCTAAGACGATGGGGAATGTTGCAAGGACTTTCTGGCCACCTTGACGATAAGCTGGTGCTAGTGCTCTTTATGGCCAGTACCGGCTTTAGCGCGGCTGTGCCCCGCGCAAGGACCAATGCCGCAATCAAGGCTGTGACGGCACGCATGCTGCAAATGTACCATCGTTGATTTGACCTTCGCTCGATCTATATCTCCGGTTAGCCGTCTAGCTTTTGGTTCCCCTTGGTGTAGACTTCCCGATGCGCAGGAACGTGGAGCTGGTTCCTCGGATCGCGAATCCGCGGTGCTTGCAAAAATTGACATGCGAACGAGCAGCTTGCCGGAAACGGCGGGTTGGGGGCGAGGAGTTTTCATGAAACGACGCGATTTGATTCGTGGCAGTGTTCTCGTGGGTGCCGCTGCCGCTTTGCGGCCTTCGCTTGCTGCGGCACAGAGTGTAGCGCAGCAGCCATCTGAGTTGACGCCTGCGCAGAGCGGTGTGGACGCCTCGAAAGACCTTGCGGAGCCCGCATGGAAGCCACTTTTTTTGGATGAGCATCAGAATGAAACGCTGATTGTGCTCAGCGACTTGATTATCCCAGCGACGGATACTCCAGGCGCTAAGGAAGCGCTGGTGAATCGCTATATCGATCTTGTGCTGGCTGCCGAGACGCCCGAGACGCAACGAACGTTTTTGAATTCGCTGGGATACGTGGATGGCGAAAGCATGCGGCGATTCAAAGCGGCGTTTCGGTATCTGTCGCGGGAAGACCAAGATATTCTGTTACACGGGCTGGCGTATCCGCGTATTGGAGGCGGATGGGCTGGCGATACGGGTGCCGTGGCCGATCCGGGGCACGGTCATTTTGAAGCGCTCAAGGGGCGCATCATGAGTGCGTACTACAGCTCGCAGATCGGCGAGAAAGAACTGGGGTGGGACGGAGCGTTTGCGCACGGCCCTTATCAAGGCTGCGAACACCCAGAAGGGGATCACAAGTGAGCGGAACCAACATGGCGCAAGACCCTTTGCAGACAACTTACGATGCGGTGGTTGTGGGATCGGGAGCCACCGGCGGCTGGGCCGCGAAACAACTTGCGGAGGCAGGGCTGAAAGTTGCGTTGCTCGAAGCGGGACGCGCGGTTAGTCCGAAAGAGTTTACTGAGCACATGCCGTCTTACAAGCTGAAATACCGCGATCACTCGCCGGAGGTGGTGCGCACGCGGCCGGTGCAAAAGCAGTGCTACGCGTGCATGGAATACAACTACGAATGGTTTGTGAATGACCTCGAGAATCCGTACAGCACCCCGCCCGGCAAACCATTTACATGGCAGCGGCTGCGCATCCTCGGTGGGCGATCGCTGGTGTGGGGCCGTCAGAGTTACAGGCTGAGCGATAACGATTTTAAGGCCGCGGGCCGCGACGGGTATGGCGATGACTGGCCGATTAGCTATGCCGATCTTGCACCGTATTACGACATCGTGGAGCGGTACGTAGGTATCAGCGGAGCGACGGAGGGAAATGAGATGCTGCCCGACGGGCAATTTCTCCCGCCAATGAAAATGAGCTGCGGAGAAGTTCAGCTCAGAGCACGCGTCAAAGCGAAGTTCGGGCACACGGTGACGATCGGGCGCACGGCGATCCTGACGCAAAATCACAATGGACGCCTCGCTTGCCATTATTGCGGGCCTTGCGAACGCGGGTGCAGCACGTTTTCTTACTTCAGCAGCCCATTTACGACCGTCAAGGACGCGCTGGCCTCCGGCAACTGCACGCTGTTTACCAATGCCGTGGTGAGCCACGTGGACATCGACACGGAGCCAAACAAAACGCGCGGTGTGACCTACGTGGATCGCTTGACGCGGCAAGTGAAGGAGGTGCGCGGAAAAGCGGTGATCCTTTGCGCACAGGCATTGGAATCCACCCGCATCTTGCTGAACTCGTCCACTCGGGAATACCCAAATGGACTGGCGAACTCGAGCGGCGCGCTGGGCCACTATTTGATGGATCACGTCGTAGGCGCGGGAGCCTCGGGTCGTCTGCCAGAATTCAAGACTCTTCCGAATGCGAACGAGCCCGCGCGTCCCAACGGGATTTACGTCCCTCGCTTCCGGAACACCCCTTCGAGCAAAAGGCATTCGCGGTTCATACGTGGCTATGGTTACCAGGGCGGGGCCGAGACTGGATTCAACTTCAGTGCCGAAGGCTACGGAGCGTCGCTCAAGAAGGCTGTGAAAGAAGGCGAGTACGGGATTTCCCTCGGAGCTTTCGGTGAATCGCTTGCCCGGTGGGACAATTACATCGAGATCGACCGCGATCTAAAAGATGCCTGGGGCATTCCTGCTTTGCGCATTAGCATGACGCACGGCGACAACGAAGCTGCGCTCATGGAGGATGCCGGCGCCACGGCGGCGGAAATGTTGGAAGCGGCCGGCGCCAAAGATATCCGCGTGCAAGCGGGTGTCGAAATGCCGGGAATGGCCATACACGAACTGGGAACAGCCCGCATGGGGAACGATCCGAAGAAGTCAGTACTTAATGCGTTCAACCAGGCGCACGACGTGAAAAATTTGTTCGTGATGGACGGAGCGAGCTTTGTGTCGTCTGCGTGCCAGAACCCGACCCTTACCATGATGGCGTTGACGGTCCGCGCATGCGATCATCTGATTGGCCGTTTCCGCAAAGGCGAGATCTAGTGCAAACTCCCCTATGGTCAAAAAACTCGTCCTAGTCGCTGCCCGAGCCCGAGAAACCGTTGCTCTGCCTACGTTGGTGATAAGTCAGGCAACTGAGCCGCAATCGAGCTAACATTTTGTGAATATATATTTTCTTCATAGCTATAACATTAATCGTCGCACATCGGTTAACTCATGCGGAAAGCAATAAAGGTATGCTTACAACTAGATACCGGCACTTGCAAAGGTCAGGACGTTGATATTTGTCTCGCCCGACGCACAGGATAAACACACTGCGACCGACGGGGGGTGGCAACGCGTCGTCGCCATTTGCGATTGTTCGTGACACCGGCGTATCGCCGGTCTGTGCGTTCTTGGTTACTGCGCGCTCGCGGATCCGATCGTTGCACTGTCACGGTATCATTCGGGAAAGGCACCTCTAGATTTCTTGTATGGAAATCAGTTTCAGGGGGGAGATCAGTCTTTGGGTGGAAAGCGGAAGAGCAGCGCGCCCTTGCTGGAGAATACCAAGATGCTGCTGGCCCCATAGTCCGCGACGGCCATGCGATCGCTCAAAATCAGCGCCATGCCGTAAGGTGATTTTAGCGGACCGGAAAGGAATTCTGTCATGATGGGCTTGTTTGAGCGCGTATCCACCGTGAAGATCGCCCTGCGCCCCGGATCGGCAATGTACAGGCGGCTCGATTCAGAATCGAACGACAAGGCAGTTGGCGTACTTAGATTCGAAACCAGCACTTTTGAGACTTTTGTCGCCATCGAATACTGGTAGATGGCGCCTGCAGCCACGTCCGCGACATATATATTCCCACCCACTTGGTCGAACGCCAGCGGCCCAAGCTTCGTTGCATTTGGAATCCGCGCGACGAACTTACTATCGGTTCCTTGCACATCCACTCGGTAGATCTCATTCGAATCCGACGTCGCCACATAAGCTGCGTGACTCGCCGCGTCGAAGTCGATCCCCGAACAAATGTTTCGAAACGTCCACGTATGCAACTCTGTCCCGTCAAGAGCATACCTCGCCACGATTCCGCGGCCCATCTGGCTCCCCGCGATGAGCACGGATTCCTGGCCACCCGCCCGCGAATAGGCCATGTCCGCGGGAGTAAGCGTGACGGGCAAAGAGACAGTCCGGTATTCCTCCAGGCTGTGCGCTGTTACCCGGAGTTCATGCAGAGTTCCCCAGGTATCCAGGACATAAAGCTCGGAGCCCGGATCATTGCTGTCCACGATGCTTGGCCGTTCGAACTTGGTCTGATCTAGTTCCTGTCCGGCTCGCAGGGAGATGAGACCCAAGAGAAACAGGATCGAACATAGCCTCATAACATTCACCAAAGAATGCCCGCTTCGCCACTCCAAATGAACACCTCTCATGACGTCTTGCCGAACATGCTCTTCATCCAGGTAACCACCGCCGAGCCCCCGCTTACCAGCACTGCCAGAATGAACGCAGGAAACAGTTGCCGTGGATCGATGTCCAGATCGAACAGAACCAATTTCGAATTACCGTAGGCAGTCATCATGACGCCGATCACTTCAGCGATGAGGCCCAGCACAAACGCCGAAAGAATCGCGTGCAGCGCCCGCTCGTCATCTTTGCCCAGATTTCCGGTGAGCAAATACCTTGCCGTCAGACCCAGGGCAATTCCCCCGCAGAGAGCCAGTGCTAGGCCCAGGAGACCTGGACCAAAACGAATCTTCAAAGGAACGCTCTGTTTCTTGTCCGCTCCTCCCGGAACCGTGTGGTACGTCACGCTCAGTGTGAGCGTGTCATGCGGCACATCAGGCTTGATCATGAGCGCGCCCTGCGTAAGGGCAGGGATCGAGTTCGGAAGGAGATCGATGGGTAGAGTGGCGTTCGATCCCGGCTCCACGCTCAATGGGTGCTTCTCGTCCACGGTGGACGAGATTCGCGTCCAACATTTCGGACAGCCTGGCCGCACCGTTACGTCCGTTACCGATATTCCCAGCGCGTCGGGAGTATTTCCGAGCCGGATCTGCACGGGACTGCTCCCCGAGATACTTACGTATGCCGGCTCCTTCTGCTCGTCTACCAACAAGAGATCCGCCTTCGTGGCGTTATAGACCGGCATCACGATCACGCCGGTAACGCTGCTCGCCGCGCCCTTCACGCGGAAAGTAACCCTTACCGGGGCATCTCGAAACAATCCATTCGGGTTTCCCGTGATTTGAACTTTAGTCGACCTTGGTCCGCCCGCTTTTACGTCTACGAGGTAAGCCGTGAATGTGAACTCATTAAAACGGACTTGCTGGATGCTATCGACGTCCATATACAGACGGAATGCTCCGTCCTCGGTCTGGGCCGGGACGAACCGTGGCCCGGGAAAATCGGAGCGAGTCTCAATTCCAACAGATAAGACGGAAAAGCTGACCGATCCCTCCTGTTTCACGTTCACGGGATCAAGGGTGAGTTGCGGACCAACTGTCTCGGCAAAGCAAGTACTTGCAGAAATCGCAAAAACCAGCAGAAATCCGTAAATGCCCCGTCTGCCAATTCCGGATAGAATTCCTGGGGTTGTATATGCGCAAGTTCGCATAGTCGGATTCCTGCCGCGCGCAAAACTCATTCCCAATTCCCGGAGCAATGAAAATAGGAAACGGCCGTCCTGGTCGTACAAGCTCGCTACGCTGCGCAAGATACTTGACTGCCGGATAGATTCTCAGCCGAGACTCTAGGAGCATCCTCGCAGGCTGTCAATGGTTTTATGGGTATGGTTTTATGGATATGGAGAGTGAACTGCGTTCCAACGTCACGGCAGAACTGAATCACGGGAGCGGTCGTAATCGTAGGATTCGGGCTCATGGTGGAGATGAACTTGGTATAGATATGAAGCGACGAGTTTTCCCCCAACTCGTTCCTCTCACTGCAAGCGAAAGGCCCGGCGGTCCCGTCCGTACAGCCACGGAAATTGGGGAGACGCAATCAATGCACAGTGTCTCTGAGCGCTTCCTGTCCTTCACGGGGCGATCCTTTCCCACCGGTATTCGTGATGGAGGCTGCCGAGAGCCGCGCGAGCCACGACCCCGCAGTCTTGGGCGAAAGAATATCTGTCTTGACCTTGCAGCGGTAGGAATATAGCCGCAGGCTCAGGAACCCCCGGTCCGAGGCTCAAATGAGGGCCCGGATACCGCCTGCCGATCGAGGCCGCAGCCGTAGTTATCGTCGCACTGACAGCACACCTCGGCGGCTTTCTCAGTGGAGTGAATGGACCGGGATAGAAGTGTTCAGAAACCCGTGGGACCAGACTCGGTGGATCCTCCAACAAGACAATCTGATGCGGCAGGGACCGGCAAAATGAAAACTATAGTTCTTTTGGCGGTTGTGGCGCTGTCATACGCGCCGCTGGTGGTCGCTGGCAATAAGGCCACCATGAACTCACGAATGATTGGAACCTAGGTATTTTCAGATCGAACGGAATTCTCGGCAACCACAGGTTTCCTTCACGCGGTTTTCGCTTTAGCCTCCTGCTGCTGCACCGACGCCCATTTCGCATGTTCCTGAGAAACCAGCGACTCGATCCTTTCCGCCAGCAGAGCATGAGGATCTGCGGCATTCACGTAAGGCGAAGCCTTCCCGAGGTAAACGTACTTCTCATGTTTAAGAGATTCACAAGTTGAACGATATGCGATCCAATTCTGTTGGTACTGGTTGAGGTGCAAGATCCCCTCCAGCACCGTAATCAAAACGCCCAGTCCGCCGGTCACCCACATCATTTCCGGGAAACTAAACGCCGACAAGAACGGGATGATTGCTGCAGCCGTAATCTCAACCATCTTTATCGACTTAAAGCATCGCTGGTTGGTCATGCTCTTTCGGTCATACCAACCTATTTGATCTTCGAGGCGCTCCATAATCGGATCGATTTCTGGTGACTTGATTGCTTCAGTGCTCATGGGTTGCCGATTCTAACTCCTACTGTAACGAATGTGCGAAGAATTTCGCCTGAGACTATTGCAGCAGGAGGGCGCGCAGTTCAGTCACTACGGGAGCCGCATCCTCACCTATGAGCATGTGCAGATCGTAAGACTTTCGTCGATCGCACGACACCGCCAGAGCAATTCTGCCTGCTGGGCTCTTGAGTTTTCAGGCCACGAACGTAGAACAAACAAGTGCCAGCCTATCTGCCTGATGGGTGCTGGGTGGAATTCTTGCGCACCACAAGCCGCGAGTGCTTGATCGCTGACCAGCCGTTGGCCCGTGCCCATGATTCGGTCTCCTTTGATGACTTCGACTCTAACCCAAGCGATTCATTTTTAGTCACTGCTGTCCAAATTAGCTGAAAACTGATCGCCAACGTCTCCAGAGTAAGGACAAAATTCGCATCTGTCGCGCCACACGCACCTCATGCTTTTTGCCCTCGGTGATGACCGCGAAGGACGGCAGATAGCCATCGTGGTCCAGCAGCAAATGAAGTTTCACCTCAGGCGAAACTTGGCCCAATCAAACATCGTGGCACAGAGATCGATCACCGTGGCATCCAAGCTCAGCAGAGGATTCTTGAAACGGAACTTCGAGCATCGGCCTTGGCAGTTGCATCGCACCGTGTTTGAGCAACTGCTGGCGAAGTGCCAGATCTTGGTGGCCAGCCAACCAGAGACCGAAAGCTTGCCGAGGAAACAATGGTCTCGAAATAAACTTAGAGTTTCGAAAGTAGACCAACTGTGGATCAATGATCGTTTCGTAAAAACTTTCAATTTACGGTGTTCAATCTCAGTTGGCGGTCCAATCTCGAACAGGTGCAGGTGACTTCCTCGCAGAGTTAGCTTGCTTTGCCGGATAGCGCCTGAACCACGGCGCGCTACACGTACTTGTGAAATCCGTCTCGAAGGCTGGCCAGGCAATGGACCGTAATGCGACTATCGGGAGTTGTTCCAAATGGAACAGTTTTCCCACTAGTCCTATCGCACTCTGATCCGGTGAGGAGGAAAGACCTGTCGCTCGAACGGTTTTCTTCTGTCCCGTGTCCTACCCGTGGTGTCGCTGCCGGGCGTTGCCGGCTTCGCTCGGGTGCGCTTCGCTCCGAGTCACGCACTGACACGAAGCTCTCCGCAGCTGAGGCCATCGAAACGAAAAGATACCGCCGCACACAATCCCTCGCTAAGCGGGGAAAGGCGGTAGATTTCTAATCGAATGTAAAATGCGAGTATCGAAAAGAGTATCCAATCTGATAAACGCTAGTGTCGGAGGAGCGCATTCGAGCAGGAAGTGCGCGTGGGCCCGACGCTCTGGTGCGCTTTCGACGAAACCGTTTGAAGGTGGCCGCTGGCGGTTGCGGTGGATGCCGGCTAATGGCTGTGGGAATTGAATCCTTGTTCGCCTGGAGCTTAGTGATTTTGCAGGGTTTAGGAAAACGAGAGAAAAACGAGAATCGCAGTTCAAAGCGCCACCGTGAGGCATAACGTGATGAGCATGGCACGCGAAGCATCGGCTACGTTCAAACGCTCAAACCGGACAATTCGTGGACGCAGATGTATTTCACTGATCGCGGCGGCCGCGTTGACTCCGGTCGGAACGTCTGCGCAAGGCCCGGCCGCAATCGCGGCCGAACCCCCGCTCACTCTGTCACAGGTGGTTGAAAACCTGGTCCAGAAAAATGCCGAGCGGGCCAAGGCCCTTCAAAGCTATCGCGGCAAACGTATCTACAAACTCGACTTTAAGGGCTTTCACACCGCTCTTCGTGCAGAAATGATCGTGGAGATAACATATACGGCGCCGGCCAAGAAAGATTTCAAGATTCTGTCCGAAAGCGGGAGCACATGGATCGTCAAACGAGTTCTCAAGCGGTTGATCGATGCGGAGAAAGAGGCTCAGGAAGCAGCGATTCGGGCGAGCGTTGAACTCAACACCCAGAACTACAATTTCACGTCGCTCGAACGGCGAACGAACCCTGGTGGCTGCGGCTACGTTCTCGGGATCCAGCCTAAAGTGCCGAATAAATTCCTTTACCGTGGTCGTATCTGGGTGGATGACCAAGACTTCGCCGTGTGTCGAATCGAAGGCGAACCAGCTAAGAACCCATCGATCTGGATCACAAAGACTGAGATCCGCCACAACTATCAGAAGTTCGAGAACTTTTGGCTTCCCGTGGAAAACCAGAGCGTTTCGAGTCTGCGTCTCGGCGGCCGCGCTACGCTGACAATCACGTATCAAGATTATGAAATCACTGCCGTCCAACCCGTGAAGGACAATTCTGCTTCTGCGGGCCACTAGAGATCACATCGTTCCGAGAGGCCTCAATACTCACGAACCACCCGATGCGCCGGCTTTCCCCCGGCACCCTAAGAGAGTCGAAAAAAATACGGGGAGAGGAATTTGTCGCAGGTGAGTCAGGAAACCCGAACTGAAGTCTCCAAGATCGCGTTGGCTCATCCGATAGGTTCAAGGCGAGTTGGTCAATGCCTATGGTCGGCAATCACGGCTGACCTGAAAACAAAGGGCTTAGCGCTGCGAATGGACAATTTTGCACTGACGGCTTTCATCAAGTTTCGCGGGCCGCAGGCCCTAAATGACAATTTACCCACTGCTACAGCTGCCCAAGTCATCTTTTCCTTCTTGACAGATGTGGGGGTTTTCACCTTAAGTGCTTCGGATCAAGAGTTGAGTAGTTAATGAGGACCTGGCCTGTCGAGGTAACTTCATTGGATGAGGCGATATTGAGTGATGATGTCCCGACCCCGTCGCCGAGCTTCGATAGCGGATGACGAACGCGCAGTCGTAGATTTGCCTTCATTTGTCCGGGAACGCGGACTTAGCCGCATGGTCCGACGACTCCGTGGTTGTCACCGAATCAGTTCGGTCGCTGAGTTTACCTTTTGACTCCCGAAACGCTCCCGTACCTCTCGCCTTGCCTAACCAATCGTCGCAAAGACCGTAACCAGCCAGTTGCCTCCGATAGAAATCTCAAAAGGCTGGAAACAAATTGCGCCCCTGAACCGTATCTTCGATTGCATCCCCATAGGACGTAGCTGGCATATTAGGCATTCTCAGAGAAGCCCAGAAATAAGCGAGGAGTTATGAGGTCACTGCGCGCTTGGCTATTGCGGCTGGTCGCCTTATTTGGCAGGGAACGACGCGACCGAGACCTCGCCGAGGAGATGGAAGCCCATGTCCCGATGCACGTTGAGGAAAATCTCCGCGCAGGTATGAGTTTGGACGAAGCGCGGCGTGACGCTCGGATCAAACTCGGCGGCATGGAGCAAACCAAAGAGAATTATCGCGCCCGCCGCGGTTTACCGCTGCTGGAGAATTTCTTGAGTGACCTGCGATTTGGTGCACGCACCCTGCGAAAGAATCCGGGGTTCACCGCCGTCGCGGTGCTTACTCTGGCGCTCGGCATCGGCCTAAACACTGGTATTTTCACGATTTTGAATGGCGCCGCTTTGCGACTGCTCCCGGTTCCTCATGCAGAAGAAGTCATAGCTGTCTCGCAGACCTATCGCAAGCTGCAAGGTCCCATCCATCGGAATGTCCGCCAGAACGCGAGCTTCTTTTCTTATTCCGAATACACAGCTTACCGCGACCAGAACGACGTCTTTAGCGGCCTTCTCGCCTATGCACCCTTCGTCGAGGTGAACATGGGCGGCGCGCATCCGCAACATCTGATTGGGGCGCTCACTTCGTGCAACTATTTCGACGTGCTGGAAGTTCCTCCTGCTCTGGGCCGCGGCTTCACGGATGCGCAATGTATCGCAGGCAACACAGCTCCCGCTGTGGTGCTGAGTGATGGATTATGGCGTAGCGCGTTCGGTGCAGACGCTTCCATTGTCGGAAAGCGGGTTATTCTGAATCGCATCCCCTTCACGGTGATCGGCGTCGCCCCACCAGGCTTCCAAGGGAGTGACCCGATTCCATCGCAGTTCTGGGCACCTGTGAATTTGCAGAGCAGTCTCCTCCGTGAGCCGGATCGTCTTGCCGACGATTCTCAAAGCTGGCTCGGACTGCTGGGACGCTCGAAGCGTGGGATATCCACGAAACAAACCCGCGCCGACCTCGGCGTAATCGCCGGCCAAATCGACCTGCGCGACCCAGGCCGCATCACCACGGTGGCCATCGATACGGCCACGCTCTTCTCCGTCCCTGAAGAGCGGTTCCTGTTGCTGAGTATGGGTGGCGCCCTTTTCTTTGCTGTGAGCATGGTGCTGCTGATTGCCTGCGCGAACGTCGCTAGTCTGCTGCTCGCGCGTGCCACCGGGCGCCGCAAAGAAATTGCCGTGAGGCTCGCAATGGGCGCCAGCCGAAGACGTCTCGTCCAGCAGCTGCTTACCGAAAGTCTTTTGATTGCACTCCTCGCCGGATTGCTGGGCTCGCTTATCTCGTTCTGGTCTACAACGGGCCTGGTGCGATTTCTTCAATCCAACATCTCCGCAAGCTACTGGCCCCTGGCGCTCAACATCAGCCCCGACCTCCACGTTCTGGCTTATGCCCTGGGCCTGACGCTGCTCACTGGGATTGCTTTTGGCTTGGTGCCGGCGCTCCAGTCTTCGCGAGCGGATCTCATCTTCGCGATGAAGGGAGAAAGTGCCGACTCCGAAGCCAAGCCTCGCTCGAGAAATCTCTTGCGCAGCGCGCTCGTAGCGGCGCAAGTGGCCGCTTCCATGGCCTTGTTGCTTGCCGCGGGGCTGTTGCTGCGTGGGCTTCACCGGGCAAAGACCATCGACCCCGGTTTTCGCATGAAGAATGTCGCCGCCATCGCCTTGGATCTCAATGGAGCAGGTTACGACAATCAGCGCGCCGAAGCCCTGCAGCGGCAATTGCTCCAGCGAATCGCCGCGCTTCCGGGAGTGAATGCCGCAGCCCAAGCCAGTGCGGTTCCGCTGGACGACAATCACCGTGCTACCGACCTTTCCATCCCTGGCCGCGAAGACCACGTCGGTGTCGAGTACAACTACGTTTCGCCCGCATTCTTCCCACTATTGGGCATTTCCATCGTGCGCGGCCGCAATTTTACGGAGACGGAGGGTCAAACCGGTGCGCCCGTGGCGATCCTCGTGGAATCAACCGCACGTCGCCTGTGGCCGAGCGAGGATCCCATCGGCAAGACGATTCGTCTGGACGCCGACTATGAGGTTGTTGGCGTGGCGAAGGATGCGCACGTGTCGTTTTTGGGCCGTTCCGATAATACTTACGCCTATCTTCCGGCTGGTCCCAAGCAACAGTTGGACCTCCGCTTATTGATTTCTGCCACAGCTGGTTCGCCTACAACACAGACCCTCCGGGCAACCGTCGCCGCGCTCGATCCAGAACTGGCCGTGGAAATCGTCAATCTCGAAGAAAATCTCACACCCTGGCTCATGCCGGGTCGAATCTTCTCGACCTTATCTGGTTTCCTCAGCGGCCTCGCCTTGCTCCTGGCCGCCATGGGCGTCTATGGCTTGGTGTCCTACGGTGTCAGCCGGCGTGTGCGCGAAATCGGAATCCGCATGGCGCTTGGAGCAGACAATCGCGATGTCATGGCTCTTGTTCTGCGCCAGGCCATGCGGCCTGTGGTGATCGGTGCGCTGATCGGCATCGCTGGCTGCGCCGCGGTCGCTTGGACGCTAACAACGATTTTGCCCGGGGATGTCTCCTTGCGTTTTTTGTATGGCATTAGCCCGGTCGATCCGGTCGCTTTCCTTGGCGTTCCGGGACTCTTACTCAGTGTTGCCGTCCTCGCGAGTTGCATCCCGGCTCGGCGCGCCGTGAAGGTTGATCCCCTGGTGGCGCTGCGCTACGAGTGAAATCGCACACGTTACGCATCCTTCTCATATAATCTTTCGTTGCCGTTTTTAACAAACTTTACATTGGTATTGAAATAGTACCGACCCGTCTAGCCTCTTTTTTAGCAGTTCAACTTAATGGCATTGACGGGTTCCCTTCAAGCGGGTTAGCTGGCGCATCCAAACAACCGAAAGCGTGTGGGTCTACTGGCACGCTGACGGACGTGCCGAGATTTCGAGAGTTCGAGACCTAAGCGTGGCTGGCGTTTTTTGTCGAGACTGCAAAGCTCCGGCCTGGTGGGTTGGATTGCGGAGCTTGATTTTCTTGTCCGGGAAGGACAGATCGGGACCGAGACTGTCGTGGGACACCTACAGCCGGGGCGTGGTCGAGTTCGTAGTCTATCCCGATGAGGTGACTCTCGGGCCAAGCGCAGAAGTTAGCGAACTTATCAGTATGAGAATGCGCCATTTTTGTTGAGGTGCGTATCCGTCGTTCCAGACCACCCTCACGGTTTCGCCGACTTGCTCTCCGATTGTTCGGCGAATCTCTACCTTTACAGGCGGCATGTGCTTGGCGTGTCTCATAGCCATGAACGAACTTTTGAAGGGATGACCATCCTCTGACCTTAACCAGGCCACGTGTGCCGAGAGACTTGACCGAATTCTGCCAGACCACATAGGTCCATCCGCCCTTATGACTCTTCCGCAATTTGGCAGAAAACGATTTGTTCAACATGTTCGCAGTTCTTCAGACCGGAGGATACGTCACACACTTTTCCGCTGCGCTTTTATCGGGCACTGACAGCTTGACCAGACCGCAGTAAAATGGTCGCATGCCCCGCATAAGCACTGGTGCAACCGAAATGAGTGAACCGATCATACAAAGCTTCCTCCAAGACTTTCGTTATGGCGTCCGCATACTCCGCAAATCTCCTGGCTTCAGCGCGATTGCCATACTCTCGCTGGCACTCGGCATCATGGCGGCGACGGCCATGTACAGCGTTATCTACGGTGTAGTCCTGAATCCCTTTCCTTACCGCGACGTGGACAGTCTTATGAGCGTGAAAATCTGGTCCCCCGACCAGTCCGGATACCGCGTCGGTTATACCGTCGATCAATTCCTGGAAATCGCCGAGCGCAATACCATTTTTGAAGGTGTCATTGCTTCCACCATCAGTGACGTCCTGTGGAGCAGTCAAGGCGAGCCACAGCGCCTTCGCGGCAATGTCTGCACCATGAACGCCTTTGACGTGATGAGCGTGCCCCCCCTCATCGGCCGCACTCCTACGCCAGCGGATGCCGTGCCAGGGGCTCCATCCGTCGCGGTTTTGGGCTACAAGTTCTGGAATCGCCAGTTCGGCGCCGATCCCACCGTGCTCGGGAGGCAGATGCTTCTCAACGAAACCACTCGAACAATTATCGGGGTGATGCCGGCGCGCTTCATGTTCCGAGGTGCCGATGTCTATCTGCCCACAATCTTCCGCCGCGGACAACTCCCGGAAGGCGTACGTTACGTGCATTTGCTCGGTCGCCTCAAGCCCGGAGTCACGCCCGCAAAATCCGAACTTGACCTACTTCCCATCATTGCCGACCTTAAACAGCGCGAACCTGCGGCATTTCCCGAAAAATGGCGCGTTGGTCTGCTTTCCTTCAAGGAAACCTTTCCGAGCGGCATCCGCGAAGTTTTATGGATTCTTTTCGGCGCCGTCGGCCTGCTGTTGCTCATCGCCTGCGCCAACGTCTCGAACCTCCTGCTCTCTCGCGCAATCTCTCGCCAACGCGAAATCGCGTTGCGGGCTTCGCTCGGAGCCACGCGTGCGCGACTCGTCCGTCAGCTGCTGACCGAAAGCCTGTTGCTTTCAACCCTCGCAGGCGCTCTCGGCGCGGTCATGGCTTTCGGCGTCTTGCGCGCCATCATTGCCGTCGTGCCTCCGGGCTCGATTCCGGACGAGTCCCAAATCGTCATCGACCGGCCGGTCCTCCTGTTTAGCCTCGGTATCTCCTTCCTCACCGCACTCGTGTTCGGTCTGACGCCCGCGCTGCATGTCAGCCGCGGACAACTTGTCGCCGCTCTCAAGGAGAGCGGCCGGGGCATCGGCGCCGGAATTCGCCAGGTATTCGCAAGTAACGCCATGGTCGTCGCCGAAGTCGCCCTTTCGCTCGTACTGCTCGTCGGGGCGGCTCTGATGATTCGCACCGTGCTCGCCATCCAAAATGTAAATCTAGGTATTCGCGCCGACCGCCTTCTCACCTTGCGAGTGCCCCTCTCAACTCAGCGTTACCCCGATGCCGCGCACCGTACTGCTTTTTTCGAGGAGTTGCTTCGGCGCGTCGAGCACTTGCCAGGCGTTGACGCGGCGGGGATCAACGCCGGAATGCACCCTTTCTTCGGAGGCATGGAGACCTCCGTGGAAATTTCCGGCGCCACTCAGACGGACACTAGTCCGGTCGTCATCCATCAAGTAAGCCGCGACTACACCAAAGTGTTCGGCATTGCCCTCGTCGAGGGACGTCTCTTCACCGACAGCGAGCTTGCCTCTCGTAGCCGCTTGGCC
>WNFS01001819.1_pt1 | contig 15969 bp, 16 predicted proteins | sample 5400141 | NCBI WGS metagenome assembly WNFS01 (sample SAMN13153358, study PRJNA577476) | soil metagenome | isolation source: 60 cm saprolite under Madrone tree | place: USA:California | collected 2016-06-14
CGTGCGTGTTGAGCGTCACCATCCCCATTCCATCGCGACCCTACGAATTCAGATTGCCAGACATCTTATCGAGCAACTCCCCTCCTGCCCGTTTTGTTACCGAAGGCGCTTGTGATTCTTTATAACACAGTAGTACTAACACCCAGTTGAACAGATAAAACCCTCCCACCGCGAGGAGAACAAACCCGATGTAAAGAGCTACCTCAAGGCGCGGAGTCGGGGCAGGAAGATACTTCCGGAAACGGTCCAAGTTGATATTGTATTTCGCTGTCAAGAAAGCCGCGACAAGTACACCCATTGTGACGAGCATCCCAAGGACTAGCAAGTTGAGGGAATCGCCTACCGGATGCTCACTCGGAGGTTTGACGTCCCACAAAACCAAAATGTAATGGTCGCCTTTACGAAGCGTGCGGATACTTCGGTCCCAATCACGTTACCGGACAATTGGTCTAGGGGGAGAGCAACTTTCGGATTCCGCCGTCCTTAACTTCAGCGGTGAGGACAGCCTGGCCAGCAACAAGGCCGGCGCATTCCTTCCTTAAGTTCCGTGCGTACCCGCTCGATGTGTTGCCTTCTGGTTTCCGGTTTCTTGACCGAGATAACCCAGCAAATCCACTCATTGCGTGCCAGTGGCGTAATATCCTCCCATTTTGCCCGTGCCACTGGGTCAGAAATGAGAACCTTTCGTAAATCCGCTGGTACGCTGTGTACCGCGCCCGGAGAGAGCGCTTTCTTGGTCATGGATTTCATTCTACATCGTTACGCAATCAGTCTGGGGAGTCCTCGGATGCTGTCCGAATTGGGCCGCCGAGAAAAGCCGATTTTGAACAAGTGCGGATCGGCCCGATTTCGCATGGACGGTTAGCGTTAATCAGCCATTTGACTCTGATTTGTTGGATTAGACCTTACTTCTCGGAGGGCCGACTATTCTGAACAGCGCTGGTTCTTACAGTCACACTTCCTCTGTTAACATTCCGCTTGTCAGTACGTCTTTCTGTTCGAAGGCTTAACTCGGGAAACCAACCTTCAAGGAGGCGGCTCATGCTCCTTTCGCGAAGCGCTGTTCTGCTGACCTTCGTCGCTCTGTTGTCTTCGCAAGTGCCTCTTAGCCTACCGGCTCAAGCCAGCATTGAGCGGTCTGCCGAAGAAACCGCCCCGCCCGACATCCCCGCCGCCAATTGCCGAGTCACGCTGCCCGCCGATGGGGTTTTTGAACCCCCGTCATCAGTTTCGCTTGGCCCTCTCCGAACACCCGATCGCTTTTTCTTTGGCACTGAGGGGCTTTGGACCGTGCTCCCGGCTGATGGGACGTGGCGCGGCCAGGCGACCAGCAAGCGCGGTGACTTCGTCTACGACGACAAATTCCAGTGGTTCCGCACCCGCGCTTTTACGCCTCAGGATGGCCCACTCACAATCTCCGGAAAAAGGCTCGACGGTTCTGCTCCCTCTTTCATCGAGACTTTTGACGCTTACTCGTTTCCCCCGAAACACGGCTACGCCATGACAATGGCAACGATCAGCATCCCGGCTTTCGGCTGCTGGCACATCACCGGACACTACAAAGATCAGGACGTGACCTTCACCATCTGGGTCACGTCGTACACAGAGCAGGAAAAGTCCCTCCATTCGCTCGCTCTTGCCCTAAGGTCGCCGCCCGCGAGGAAAGTCGCACGGCGAGTTCACATCGATCCCGAAGTGCAAGCAAAATCGCTCGTATATAGAGTCCTCCCCGAGATTCCGCCAGCAGCTCAGGCAGCCAATGCGTCTGGAGCCGTTGTTCTCCATACCCTAATCGGTACGGACGGAAAAACGCACGAACTCAGTTATGTCTCTGGTCCACCGCTTCTTGTTCAGGCAGCCATCGACGCGGTCAAGTGGTGGCAATACAGGATCAACGTCGCCAGCCTCGAGCCTTTCGAAGCTCAGGAGGTAGACACAACAATTTCTGTCTTGTTCGCTCCGCCTTAGCTCGCTCGCCGTCCATAAGGCAATTGTCGATCCTCGCCGTCAAACTGATAAGTTGCCTAACCGGATATGTCCGATAGGCGTGTTACGCCGTCACTTTGAAAGTCTTCGATATTTCCACAGGAATCCTGCACTGAAAATAGCGATTGCTGGCAGCCAAAAGAAGGGAGACCCAAGGTGCCAACGGACCATATCTATTCCAAGTCCTGAGACCGAGAGTGCCACGAGAACAATTGTGGCCATGAGCGCCATGAGCGCGGCGACCAACAGCAGGGCTAAGACCCCAGCGATGATGCTCTTGATGTAGACCATGGTTGCTGCATGTTTTATCACAATCGCTGCCCCAACTCTGGTTAGTCGTAACCGGACATCTGGTTTTTGCTGGAAATCCACTTCTCACGTAACGGCGTTCGGGACTTGCTCCCGATTTGCCGATTAAACACGGCGCTGATACTCTAAATTCGCCGAATCGGATCACGATGAAATCAGCAATTGTGGCAGTGCTGTGCGTCGCATTCACGTTACGAGCTTCCGTCCAAGCGCAGGAAGTTCAAAAGGTGCCGGTACCGGTTACTTGGGATTATTATCCGCAGCCAAAGTCCCTCGTCTTACATCTCGTCAACACTTCTGGCAAAGACATCGCTGCCTATAACGTCACGGTCAAAAGCAAGTACGCAGATGGGACGCGTGACGACCCGTGCTGCTTGCAGCACACGTATAATATGTTGCGCCGCTTGGTCGAGATTCAAACGGCAAAGGACCCAGCCGGTGTGGCGCGCAGGGACCGGGAACTTGGCAACGGCATCTTCGCCGCAGGCACAACGCGCGACTTAGTTCTCAACGAAACCAAAGACATCTCGGACGTGGAAGCCATTGTGGACGTTGCTTTCTACACGGATGCCACATTTGATGAACATAACACGGGCGCTTTCAAGCTGATGTTGGCCAACCGACAAAGACAGTTACTGACGATAAAGAGCGTCCACAGTGCCATTGAGAAAGCACTGGCTGATAAAGCGGACGAGCATCCGGCTGCGGCGGCTTTGACGGAACTCACTAAGTTTGCCGTCGAGCAGACGGTCAAATACTCGGTGTATCAAAACGGCCAGCAGTACGATCCCGATGCGGGGCAACAATTCCAGTTACAAATAGATATTCAGAACTTGCAACACTACGTGCAAGTGGAGCAAAAGGGCACGACCGAGCGCGACCGTCTCACGCAATATCGCGAATATCTAAAGAAGGAGATCGATGTGCTCACGCCACAATGTCACCTTGAGATTACACCTTCAGAGTATGGGAAATAGCGAAGCCTCTTTATACCATACGCCACGGGTTCGCTACATACGTCGGAAGTAGCCTGTGACTCCGGCCAACTCCCGGTAATGTCGGGAAACCGGTAAAGTTCCTTTGGCCGATTCACTTGGACGGTTACCGCGTTACCAGGCGGTAGTCGATTGAGCGGGATAATCCCTTTTCCCAACCTTTGGTTTCGCTACGACGAGGAGTATGATGGCGCTCAAATCGCGTCTTTAATATTCCGTATTGCTCGGGAGGCCGGCCATTATTACCCCAGCCGAACGCGAGGCGATGTTCGTCCGCTTCTCAGAAACCCGCGATCTCGTCCATCGCACCGCTCATGGGCTCACGCCCCACCAACTTCAATATCGCGCGGACGCGAGCCGCTGGTCGGTAGCAGAAAACCTGGAGCACATCACGATCGTCGAACAGAACATTCTTGCCGGCCTGGCACGGACGCTCCAGATGCCGCCGGAGCCCGAAAGGAAATCTGCTGTGACCGACGAACAGCTGCTGGCAAATTTTGGCCGCGTGGTCCAGCCACTCACCGCGCCCGAACGCCTGCTCCCCACTTCGCGTTGGCCGGTCGCCAATCTTCTAAACGAATTCGACGCCGCCCGCCGGCGCACCATCGAATTCGCCACCAGCGCAGCCGATACCAAGGAGTTGCGCCACTATTTCATGCAGCATCCCTTCTTCGGCGAACTCGATTGCTACCAATGGTTCATCCTCGCCGCCGGCCACTCCGCGCGCCACTGCAATCAATGCGCCGCCATAAAGGAGTCCGCCGGCTTTCCCCGCTAGCGCCGTTCCTCTCCGGCTGGTTCGTATAATCGGAAATCCGGCTTGGCAGATGCGCCGGAAGGGATCGCCGGATGGATGTTGTGAAATCCTATTATCACTAGTAACGGCGCTCCAACTCACATGTCCGGTTTCGGCGTTTGGCCAGGCAGTTGCAAATGCTATGCTGCGGTCGCGTGTTCGAAGCGGTACAATTTAGGGCACTTCAAGACCACTCGGAATCATGCTGAACCTCCGGATTCGACGATTTCTGCTGCCCATCGCCTTAGTCAGTACTGTCCTATGCCTATGCGCATTTCAGCTTTGGTCCCGCCTAGTGTCTCCCGCCTCAATGGCTGACGTTCGAGCCTTGGCCGAAAAGGCCCCCATTGTTTTTCGGGGGCGCGTCGTGAAAGTGAGTTCCTTTGGTGTGAAACCGCGTCACACAATCGCATTGGACTCGATAGCCAAATTTGAGGTAGATCGCTCGTATCGAGGTAAGGCGCGCACAGAAGCTTCACTTTATTTCGTATACGGCGGACTAGCAGCGGGAATCAATGGCCACTATTGCATCGACTTCCAGCCGGACACTTACTGGTTGGTGTTTGCCGTTGAGAAGGATGGGCGATTGGAGCTGTTCGACGATTGTGAAGGTGCGTTGGCTATTTCACCGCTCCTGGGGACGGATCTCAAAGATGCAGACTGGCTCGCCCAAATGGAAGCCGACTTCCTCGCCGGGCTGAGTGACAGCAGTTCTGCTACGCGTGTGCTAAGCATCCAGAGGCTTGGGGGTTTGAAGCTGCCCTCGTCGAGAAGCGCACTTCATCATGTGATAGAAACGGGAGATAAAAACGAATCGAAGTGGGCCATTTATGCGGCCCTGCGCACTGGTGACGTCACAGTGCTACCTAGAGTGAAGGAACTGCTTGCAGTGGGCGATCACGACTGGCCTGAAAGAGCAATTTCGCTAGAGCTGCAACACGTCACGGATGGCACCGCAGCGCCCGACCTAATCACGATCCTCGACAGTGCTCCGGGTGACCTGACGAGGACGAGCGTTCTGATCGCCCTGGGCGAGAACCTGAGAGATCCACGGGCAGTGCCTAGTCTCGCGGCTCATCTCTCTGACGTCGACCCCTACGCGCGCTATGACGCACTGGACGGACTCAAGAACATAACCAAGGAAAAGGCCTGTATGCTGCCGCCCGAGTGGCGGGAAGAAGATGTCGAGCCGCAAATATCGCGCTGCAAAGTCTGGTGGGAGCAAGTCGGAAGGTTTCGAGACTGGAAGCAAAACTAGAGCATTAAGACTTCATTCACGCCCGCCGCACGGCCCGCGTGTTCGGAAGCCCCCTTATTACCATCATTCCACTCCTCGGCAGAGGCTTAAATTGGCCTATTTTTTATTGAATCGCGTAAGTTGCGAAAACACGACCTGCCAACGGCCATCCTTTTTGACAAGGACATCAGTCGCACGCTCCTGGGTGGTGAAATCCTGCCCCATGAATTTGCCTTTGGTCCTAGTCAGTGCCGTAGCAGTAGCGGTATCACCGTAGATGCGGATTCGAACGTCATCCGAGTCCATCTGTTCGTGTGTCAGAGCACCTGATTTGATCACGCCCAGAAAGCGAGCGTTATTTCACCCTTGCGCTTCGCTATCACTTCACGTCCATCACGTTGTGAAGAGGACTTGCACCTCCCAGCTGTCGACCCTGCTCGGCATGGGGACGCTCAGCGCGTCATTTCATCAAGGATACGCGAGCACGCAACCGCCCGAACCGCCGTTGAACGCATTGCTCCACAAAGACTGCACTGGGAAAGCTCCCGTTGACAAGGTGATGTCCGCCGCCGCGCCCTGCCCCGAAGAGATCCAGGCGCACTTGTCTCCGTTCTCCGCTCCGCCCGAGTCCAGCCAACCCCCGTTTGGGAACTGGTCGGTCATCGTCTCGGCCATCTCGTGACCGGCGACGATAGTAATGCCGGCATCCGCGCCCAGGCGGTTGAAGTTGGCCCCGCAGCTGGCACCGGCGTCGGTGATGTATGGCAGGTTCGTGTAAGCGACGTTGCCTACCGTGGAGCTGGTCGCGCTGTGGTACGCGCAATATTGCGTCCCAAATCCCCGGGAGTTGTGTCCCGACGCCGTGGCGATCACGTACTGTACGCTCGCATTGCTGGCGCCGGTAGTATTGCCGAAGTGCTGCGCGGCGCGAACGGCCTCGGCCGCGAGCTGCGACTGGCGGGGATGTGACGGTGCGAGGCTCCCGTTGTCGGCAAAGACTCCCCCGAAAATGGCCGACGGATTACCGGCTGCGGTACCTGAGCCGTTGCAAAATACTGTGCCGCTCGGCACGCCCTGGCAATACTGGGTGACGCTATTCGCCCAGGAGCTTCCTGCGACCCCCTGGTAGAAGGACTGCAGAAGGCCCGCCTCCCCACTCGGATCGTTGTTGTTCCATTGTGAACCCCAGAGGACTAGAAATACTTTGGGGGCCGTCTCAACGCCGATGGCACCGATTCCGCCATGGTAGGTCAGGTCATTTGCGGTGCTAGCCGCTTGTACCTGGCCGGACTGCGCATGGGGATTGGCCTCGCGAAATCGTTTCATTTCTTCAGCGGTTGCGTGGATCATCACCGGTGGCTGCCCTTCTTCGATAATCCTCCACCCGCCGACGGTACCCTCAAACAACATCGGCTTGTTTCCCCCCTGTGCCTTGTTTGCCTCCTGTGCGCGTGACGACGGGCTCACCACCAGGAACCCCAGAACAGCGAGAAAGCATGCTGGAGCGTATTTCCGGATCATAGGCCTCCTTCTGCGTTCGGACTCGGTTTTTAAAGATCAGCGAAAAAAAAGCGGACCGCCCCGTTGTTAAAACTGCATGTTCGAGAGTACCTGGTGCGGTCGAAGACGCACGGAGGCTAACCCCGTCATTCAAAACAAGTCAAGACAATTTTCCTTAATGGCTACGTCAATTGTTATTATTTCGAGGAATGAAAGTTCCACTCCAGCGCGCGGGTCCTGTTTAGTCTTCTTCCCGGCCGGATCCCTCTCAGTACTTGAGATGTCCGATAGCGCGCTTACGAGGACCTTTGCAATTCCCCGCAATTTGGCACATCTCGCTTCCCATAAATCCTCGAATCGACATGGTTAATGGGCTAGCAATCCCGCCAGCTTTGAACTGCATCTGAGAGTCATATCGTGCGAAATGCGCTGACGCGATAGGGATATGAAGATCCTACGCCTTTTGTTTGCTACTGCCGTTGTTGTATTGGCGTTCGCCCCCACTGCCGTTCGCGCCTGCTCTTGCGTTATGGTGTCCAACTCGTGCGGGACGTCTAAGGCGTTTGATCCTGGCGGTGTGATTTTTCTTGGTCAGGTGGTTTCTAAGGTCGAGGTCCAAGAACCAGCGACCTTTGGTAATCGCACGGCCATGGTTGGGGGCTACGCAGTTCATTTCATAGTCACGGAGAATTTTCACGGCGCGACGGGACTCGGGCGGGAAATCGTCGTTAACACTGGCCGTGGCGGTGGTGATTGCGGGTATCCCTTTGTCGTTGGAACCACCTACTTGGTCTACGCTTCGATTTCTGACAGTCAATTGACGACCGGCATCTGTTCCGGTACGAAACCTGAGGTGATGGTCGGTGGGCTTCTCAGAGAATTGCGGACTATCCGAGATGGGGCACGCGTGGATGACTTGTTTGGCACAATAGGAATCGGCCCCAACGGCGCAGGCTTTGACGATTTGGCGGAAACACATCCACTGCCCGATGTTTCAGTACGCATAATTTGGGGCGCAGGAGCGGTCTTCTCCGTAAGAACGGATGAGCACGGAGCTTATGCCTTCCCGTCGCTGCCCCGCGGGACATACCGAATCGAACCAGACTTGCCTGCCGGATTAAGCACTTGGCAAAGCAAAACCGGAAAACCACTTGCCATCGACATTGACGACAAGGATGGAACTGGCGCAGGTTGTCAGGTTGACATTTTCTCCCGTCCCGATGGTCAAATCTCCGGCACAGTTTTGGACGCAACGGGCAAGGGCGTTCCGGGCTTTATCACAATCCAGCCTGCCGATCCGAAGGAAGCAGAGATAGCAAGACGCCACGGCGGACTCCGTGGTTGCGATACTGAGGACGGCAATTTTTTGCTCCCGCAGCTACCCCCAGGCCGCTACAGGCTCAAGTTTCATCCCAAAGTCGGAGAAAGAGTTGACTTTCGACGGGTGTTTTATTGGCCGCCTTGTGGTCGGGGCGCGGACAATGCCATTGAACTTGAGTTTGGCCAACACATCGATAAGGTTCGCTTTGAGATTCCTTAACCGACCATCCGAACCTTCATCTGCCCAGGCGACAAACTGGTAAAGTGGCGGCTAGTATTTGACCTTACCGATACCGCGTTTACCAGACTTGTCCCCATTGCATTTTGTTGGTGAAGTAGGCTTTGCCGTAACAAAGAGCGGAGCTACTCACAGATTTGAGCTATGCAGTTCAGTGCGGGGCGTTTGCGACGACGGCTACGAGCGCTTCATTCAAATTGCCGTGTCCCTCGAGGTAGACCTGCCAATTGGCCCGCAAGTCCGAAAAGATTGCCGGCCAATTGCCATCCTTGAACATGTTCGCAAACGACGCATTCGGCGCGTAGCTGGGATCATCCCTCTGGCGGCCCAGTTCGCGGCGCACGAGTTCATACGTCGTGTAGAGCGTCATCGCATGCCACATGTCCTGGGGAATTTTGACGTGCTGCCGCGCCGCTTCGACCTCAACGACAGCGATAATCTGATCGTCCATCGTGTGCGAGATTTCGTGAAGGATGGTGTCGAGAGCCACGTCCAGATTTGCGTTTGCTCGCGGAGAAATGAACGTGTGGCCGGAAAAGCCATTTGGTCCGCCAGTCGTATACGCCAGATTCGGCCCGATTTCGCTCACTACGTCAACGAGGATTGGTTCATCGGGCGGCTTCAGGTCGAAGACCCTTGCGATTTCTGATCTGACCGCCGGCGCACGCAACAGAATCGAAGAAGCATGGGTGGCCAGCCAGTTCTCGTTCTCGGAATGATCCTGATTCCACCTGTGCGCCCTATAAATTGGCGCTGCTTGGTTCATGGCCGCGATGAACTTGGCATCAATCCGGTCCGTTGGCGCCAGTGTTGAAGCGGTCTGCATCGCCAGCGCGTTATCTATCCGGGTGAGCGTCTCGTCGAAAATGAAGGCGCGCTTCGCAAGGTTTTGATATGCGTCCAGAGTCGACTCCCATGCAGTCTTCTCATCTAAACCTAGCTCGGCCAGCGGGAGTTGCAGGGGGAGTCCGTGCCCGCGTCGGCGTGCCTCATCTCGCAAGACGTGGTGCAAGTTCACCCAGAAATTGTCCTGAAAGACGAAGACGGAGTGCGATTGTCCGCGAGCGGCCGACTGTGCCAATCCCGCGGACTCTCGCCGGGCTCCCGCTGAAACTGCCACGAGCGTGATAAGGCTCGCCAACAAAAAGAACAAACAAATCGTGTGCCGCCTTGGTTGCGCGCGGAATTTCATGGTAATGATTGTACGTTACCCGATTCTGCATTCGAGCGCGTACAGACGGGCGGAAACGTAAGACAGTTCGGACCGGAACCTACCTTACCGGTTGATGCCGCGTTAACCAGATGGGATTACCTTCGCATAGGCAATTACAATAAGCTGGGAGTATTGATAGATGGCGGAGAGTGTTGAAATTCGAGCTCTCAATGACGGTGATCCGGAAACCATATCTGCCGCATTCAAGGGCATTGGAGCGGGCAAGCCTGTAGCTCAGTATCGGCGGTATTTGGCTGAGCAGTTGGCCGGTACTCGCGCATGCCTCGTGGCTACTGTCGACGGGCAATTCGCAGGGTACGTGACTGTGAACTGGACGCCCACATACTGCGCGTTTGTAGAGCAACAGATTCCGGAGATCCAAGATTTGAATGTGCTCCCTGGATTCCGACGGAAGGGCCTTGCTACGCGGCTGTTGGATCGCGCAGAAGAAGAAATCTCGCGGCGTTCGAGCGTTGCCGGGATTGGCGTTGGCCTACATCCGGGCTACAACCAAGCACAAAAGCTGTACGCAAAGCGGGGCTACACACCCGATGGTCGCGGTGTTACCTACCGCGACCGTTATGTGGAAGAGGGCGCAGCGGTAGTGCTTGATGACGATCTGGTTTTGCACCTCACCAAGCGCCTCACACAGCAGCCGGTCCGTGACGACGCGTCGAGCGGACTGCGCGCTGACTCTTGAGTAGCCGGGTTACCGGGCAGTAGAATCGTTGGATCTGCACTGTTACGGCGTTTACCAGGCTAATAGGAGTGGCTAACAATAGGGCAGGTAATTTGCTTACACGAGCCGCTGCATTTGCTGGATCACTCAAAGCGATAACGAAGAGCCTCTGCTACGGCCCTATACCCAATTCGTCGGTAAATGGAATTCGATGTGGGGTTACCCAAGTCGGTATAGAGAATGCACCGATACCCTGAGCCGCGAAGATGTTTAGACAAAGCATGAACGCAGGCTGCCGCGTAGCCGTGCTTTCGTTTCTCGGGTGGCGTATAGACCCCGGACAGACGAACCACGCCTTGCACCGGTTCCCGGCCAACGGCCATAGACGTCGTCGCTCCGTTTTGATCCCAAAGCCAGAGTTGTCTGCCGGCCAACCCTCTGTCTACGCGAAGTTCGGTATCGGCTGCAGACTCACCAATTTCATTCTGGAAAGCGCGGGTCCAGAGAATCATCAAACTGCGGTCTCTCGGACCCGCCTGCCGTAACTGACCCTCAGTATCGGGAATTTCTCCCACCTCCAAGAGTTCATACAGACGCATCCCCTGGAAGGGTGTGGCTGCAGACTTACATCGCTCACTCCATTGCCCAGCGAAACTGGCTGCTGTTGCCGCGTTCCCATTGACACCGCGGAGGGCCACACCCGCTTCCGCAATCGCATTGACGATTGCCGCTACCGCTCGTGGTTCCATAGGTGTCAGGGTCGCTGGGTATTCTAGAGGTGACTGAACGACCGCGCCGACAGTTTTCTCCCCGTCAAATGCAATCCAATATCGGCCTGGATCGTTCTGAGCGACGCGGGAGTGGAGAATCGACAAAATCAGATTGTGCAAAACTGGTTCCGATGAAAGAAACTCGTCAGCCCTCGTTAAAACGAAAGCAGGGTCTTCGCTAAACAACACTTTGAGTACCATTCGGGAGATGTTACCCGATTTGGAGCAGCGGGTTGAAAGGCTTAACCGCAGGGCACGCAAGTGGGAGCGAGTCACGGAAATTCGGAAGTAAAGGAACGATACGGGTTGTGTTGTATTGCCCATGACGGAGGAGATAGAACCCTCCGTACCCACCGCAAAAAGAGCGCCGAGCATCAAGAACAATTCCAGCCGAAGAGATGTATTTTTTCTTGAACTTGCCAGAGTTATAATATCGAAGACGTTCTGCAACCTGTAGGAACAGCCGCCCAAGTTGACAACTGGCCGTTGAGGACTCGAACAAAATACTGGATGTTCCTGGCTCGTCGAAAAAAGCGAACAGAAACGATATCCAGAAGCCCTGAAATACTTAGAAAAGGTAATTAGAGCGTGCGCAGTCAAAAATCTTCGGCTGCTTCCAAAGTTAGCACGAAGAGTTTACGGGCTCACGCGTTGGTAAAGCGCCAGAACCACGGAGGAGGTACTCCATGGAAGTGGGGTTTGCAGGCCTGGGGGATATGGGACAGGCGATTGTGCCGCGGCTGATTGCAGCCGGGCACACCGTCACGGGCTGGAATCGCACAAAACAAAAGGCGGAGCCGCTATTCAAGCTGGGCATGCGCTGGGCGGATTCCCCGCGGCAGCTTGCGGCAGGATCGGACGTCGTGTTTTCGATTGTGACGGATTCAGAGGTGGTGAAAGCACTGGCACTTGGCGAAAACGGAATCATCTCTGGATTGCGCAAAGACGCCGTGTATCTGGACATGAGCACGATCGATCCGGAAGCCAGCCGCGCCATCGGAGCGGAGTTTACGAAGGCAGGCTTAACCATGATGGACGCTCCGATTTCGGGGACGACACTGACACTCGGGCAGGGCAAAGCGTCGTTGATGGTGGGAGGCGATAAAGCGGCGTTCGAGCGCGTGGAGCCGGTGTTACTGGCGATCGGGCCGAAGGTGATGTACATCGGGGCGCAGGGATTGGCGGTGCAACTGAAAGTTGCGTTGAACATGACGCTGGTGATCGAAGTGATCGGCTTCTGCGAAGGTGTGGCGCTCGCGGAGAAAGGCGGCGTGCCGCGCGAAGTGGCCGTCGATGCGATGTTGAAGAGCGTGGTGGCCTCGCCGGTGATCAACTACCGCGCACCGTTGATTCTGGAAGGGCATATCTCGGATGCCACGTATGGCAGCGTGAATCTGCAGCAGAAGGACATGCTGCTGGCGCTCAGGCTGGGAAGAAAGATGGGCGTGCCGGTGCCCCTTGGAGCAGCAGCGAATGAAATGTTGAATGCATGTCGCGGGCTGGGGCTGGAGCATCACGATTTCGTGACGGTCTATGAGGTGTATCGAAGGCTGGGAGGCATGTCCAAGTGAAACCCTATCGCACCAATCTGCGGGATGTTCCTTATGTCGGCGGGCTTTCGCGCGACGAAGGCTGGATCAACATGCAGGTGCAGTTTTTGATCGATCAGAAGACGGCGGGCTCCGACAAACTGCTTGTCGGTTGGACCGTGCTGCCACCGGGCGCACGCCACGACAAGCATCGACATCCGAACGTGGACGAATTTTTTATAGTGATCAAAGGCAGCGGATACATTTACACGGACGGGGGACGCCAACCCTCCGGGCAGGGTGACGTGATTTTCACGCCACGCGGACACTGGCACGGCTTCGACAACACGGGAACGGAAGACGCGGTGCTCGTGTGGGGATGGAGCGGCGCGGGATCGCTGGATGCCGCGGGCTACGAAATTCCGCCGCAAGGGTACTGAAGCAGTCATGGCGTTGCGATCATGAGCGCCGCCTGGGACGACCCGCGCATTGTCAGTGGAATGAAGCAACAGCTGCGTCACCGGCGAGAGCTTCTGCAATCGGGCGAAAAACCCCTGGGTTGGAAACTCGCGTTTGGCGGACCTGCCGCGATGGAGAGGTTGCGCATCAACGCGCCTCTTGTCGGATTTTTGCTGCAGGGCGCGGTGGTTCCCTCGGGCTCAAACCTTTCGTTGGGCGGCTGGAATAAGCCGGCGGCAGAACCGGAGCTGACCGTGTACCTTGGCAAAAATCTACCTGCTAGTTCCGACCGCAAGACGGCGATGGCCGCAATCGCGGGGTTAGGTGCGGCTATTGAAGTGGCGAACGTGGATTATCCCTCCGAAGATGTGGAGGGCACGCTCGTGCACAATATTTATCAGCGTCACGTCATTCTCGGCCCGCGCGAGGCGGCACATGCGGGCGGAGTTCTTGCGGGCCTTACGGGACGCGTTCTGCGAAGTGGCGTCGAAATCGCGAATACGAGAGACTTCGAGGCGTTGACGGGAGAACTGATCGAAATTGTGCGGCACGTAGCGAATCTGCTCGAAGTCTTCGGCGAAACCTTAGATGCAGGACAGATCATTATCGCAGGCTCAATCACGCCACCTATTTGGGTGCAGCCAGGGGAGGAAATCGTTTTTCACCTGGCGCCGCTTGATCCCATTTCGGTCGCCTTCACAGCAAACTAGAGAAAGTTTGTACCTTTACAGCTGAAAATGGGGCGATCTCTGAACCTCATCGCGTCGTCGACGGTCTGGCCTCTACGGAATATCACTTCCTTTATGGTCCGCGGGGGCCATGGAATTCTGGCGGGTCGCGCAGAGGAGTCATTTTGAGAGCTAGGTTGGTCGTAGAGCGCCGAAGTCGTTTGTAGATCCGTTCCTACCGACGGCAGCCCCATCTTCCAGCTAAGCACTTGAGTGCAGTGCACGCGCAATGCCAGCCTTCCGGAAAAACAGTCTTCAAACGTATAATCGCGCGGATGAGCGACTCGTCTCTACCCTTTGGGATTGACCGATCCCTTCTGCGCTTGGACTGTCAGGATCCCTATTTCTGCCTGCATTTCATCATGATCTTCGTTCGCGATCAGGAACGAAGCCTGCGATTCTATGTTGACCAGCTTGGCTTTAGGTTAGTGGTGGATCAACGTTTTGAATCTGGCGGCCGGTGGATCGAGATTGCCCCTCCGGACGGCAACGCGAGCCTCTCCCTAGCTCTGGCGACCCCCGACTCCGAGGCATACAAACTCATTGGGCACGATACCCGGATCTACTTTATCACCGAGGATGTTAACGCCAAGTTCAACGAATGGAGCAGTCGTGGAGTTCGCTTTCACTTTCCACCACAGGTACCGGAATGGGGCGGAACCTTCACACGATTTGAGGACGTGGACGGGAATTCGTTCGGCCTTGCTGGCTTCGACGAATTAACGCTTGGAGTGGAATCGCAACGCCGTACCATCGCCCAAAAGCTCGAATCCGAACGGCGCGCCGCGCGCGACCTGGAAATCGCGCGGCAGGTGCAGGCGAGGCTCTTTCCGCAAAGAATGCCAGCGGTTCGCACCCTGGAATATGCTGGAGCGTGTCTTCAGGCTCGGGAGGTGGGGGGAGATTACTACGATTTTCTTGACCTCGGACGAGAACGACTGGTCCTCGTGATCGGCGATATCGCAGGTAAGGGAATCGCGGGCGCTCTGCTGATGGCCAATCTGCAGGCCAACCTGCGCAGCCAGTGCGCGATTGCCGCAGACGAGCCGCGGCGGTTCTTGCGATCGGTGAATCAGCTGTTTTACGAGAATACGGCCGACGGCGACTACGCAACATTTTTCTTCGCGGAATATAACGATAAAACTGGGTGGTTGCGCTTTGCGAATTGCGGACATCTTGCCGCGCTTCTCCTCCGACGCGATGGCACTTTGGAACGGCTCGCTTCCATCGCAACCGTTCTGGGCCTGTTTGAGGATTGGGATTGCATGCTGGAGGAGCGACAGCTATTCCCGGGAGATACACTGGTTCTCTACACGGACGGCATGACCGAATCGTTCAACGATTCCGGAGAGGAATTCGGAGAGCAGCGCCTGATCGAAGCGCTACAGCGGCATCGTGGAGAGTCTTCACAGGCCTTGGTTTCATCACTTCTCGATGAAGTTCGGCAATTCAATCCTAACGAACAGCAAGACGACATCACGCTCATTGTTGCCAACTGTCGAGAAAGCTTAGAGCCGATATGATTGAAGATTGAAAGTCAGCCCTGCGCTAAGTGTTCAATGCCTTCTGCTCTTTCCGCGGCTACCACACTGACCCTTGGGCCATAGTGGGCGCTACCCATCTCACTCCCTACTCCATGATTAAACGCGGAAAAGTGGAGCGCTACTTTGAATCTCCGCTAACGGGAAGATACGTCCACGATTGGCTCGTGCTACACTGCGGAGTTTGTCGGGGGAGGTTTTCATGCGGTGTGCAATTTTATGTTCAGCTTTCCGCTCGGCAACTTTGATCCTTGCGTGTTCCTGCGCCAGGGCGAATGCGCAGGACCAGCTCCCGGCCGAGATGCAGCACAAGATTGATAAGGTGGCTGCCGACGCGCTCGCCAAAACGGGCCTACCAAGCGCCTCCGTCGCGGTGGTAAAGGATGGGCAGATCGCCTATCTGCGCGCCTATGGGAATGCGCGGCTCGATACTGCCACACCGGCGAAGCCCGAAATGCGTTTCAGCATTGGCTCGATCAGCAAGCAATTCACGGCTGCGGCCATTTTGCTTTTGCAGGAACAGGGCAAACTTTCGCTCGACGATAAGGTCGGTAAATTTCTTCCCGGCCTTACGCGCGCGAACGAAGTGACCATTCGCCAGCTTCTTTCACACACCTCCGGCTATCAAGACTTCTGGCCGCAGGACTACGTGATGCCCAATATGTTGCA